>Ga0256404_1000278_pt1 | contig 132723 bp, 96 predicted proteins | sample RumenRJG_01DNA_FD_185990 | JGI IMG/M metagenome (GOLD analysis project Ga0256404, IMG submission 185990) | Bovine rumen microbial communities from Lethbridge, Alberta, Canada - RJG_01 | ecosystem: Host-associated > Mammals > Digestive system > Stomach > Rumen | place: Canada: Alberta... | reverse complement strand
CCAAACTCTCAACTTCACGCTAAGTGATTGATAGTAAATTAGTAATAAAAAGTTAACAAACAATAAATATTATCCAATTATTTGGAAAGCAACATAGAAGTCACGGACGGGCTTTAGCTGCCGATGGAGCGTAAGCCTGGACATGACCATTTTCCTTCCCCTTTACATATAAACTTACCATGAATCCACGGAATATATCCGCTGTGCCAGTAAAGGAGGTGGTTACAAAAGTGGAGAAAACAATAAAAGGATGTATCTGGTTGGCAGATACATCCTCTTTGAGCGTAAAAAGCAGATTTTATCGGGCTGTGCTGAACGAGTAGGGACTTGCCGTTGACTCGGTGCCCCTGCTGTAGTTGGGCTTGTCCTGCATGTCGAAATCGATGCGGTTGTTGCCGTTCAGTTGATCTGTAGTGAGATAATTCCTGGACCATGTCTTGCCGTTGACGCGAAGGTCGCCGATGTAGCGGTTCTCGCGGCTGTTGGCAGGGGCACTGAGGGTGGTCGTGCCGCCGTCGGCATGGTGGAGAATCACCTTCTTGAAGAGTGGAGAGCCCAAGGCAAACTCGTTTGTGCCGGGGCAGGCGCTGTAGAAGCCGAGTGCCGAGAATACATACCACGCCGAGGTCTGGCCGTTGTCCTCGTCGCCGCAATAGCCGTCGGGCGAAGCCGAATAGAGGCGGTCCATCACCTCACGCGTCCAGAACTGCGCCTTCCAGGGCTGCCCGCACCAGTCGTAGAGATAGATGGCATGTTGCACGGGCTGGTTGCCGTGTGCATAATTGCCGAAGTCCATGATCTGCATCTCGCGTATTTCGTGGATCACGTATCCGTAGTAGGAATCATCGAAGACGGGCGGAAGAATGAACATCGAGTCGAGTTTCTGGGCAAAGGCCTCACGTCCTCCCATGAGCGTGATGAGTCCCTGTGGATCGTGGAACACCGACCACGTATAGTGCCAGCTGTTGCCCTCGGTGAAGACGCCGCCCCACTTGAAGGGATTGAAGTCGCGCTCGAAGGTGCCATCGGCATTGCGGCCTCGCATCAGCCCCGTCTGCTTGTCGAAAACGTTGCGGTAGTTGTAGGCGTTGCGGCGATAGGGCTCCAGCACTTTCTTGCTTTTGCCCAAGGCCCGTCCCAACTGATAGATGCACCAGTCGTCGTAGGCATATTCCAGCGTGCGGGCCACGCTCTCGTTGATGCCTTTGTCGCAAGGCACGTAGCCCAACTTGTCATAGAGCTGCCATCCGGCCCTTCCCGTAGACGATACCGACGCGTGGCGGGCATGTGCCCCGTGGGTGACAGCCTCCCAGAGCAATTCGCCCTCATCCCGGCGCAGTCCGTTGAGCCAGCCGTTGTAGACCACCGAGGCACTGTTGTTGCCCACCATGCAGTCGCGATGCCCGGGACTCGACCATTCGGGCAGGAATCCGCTCTCTCGGTAGACGTTGGCCCATCCTTCCTGCATCTGCGATGCCACTTCGGGATAGAGCCAGTCGACGAGTGGGAAGAGCGAGCGGAACGTGTCCCAAAAGCCTGTGTCGGTGAACAGCGGCCCACGATCGGTCTTGCCTGTGTGGGGACTGTAGTGAACAGTGTCGCCCTCGGCCGTAATTTCGTAGAAGGAACGCGGGAAGAGCAGACAGCGATAGAGGCAGGAATAGAAAGTGCGCAGGTTGTCGATGTTGTCATCTTCCACCTCGATGCGTCCCAGTGTGGCATTCCATTGCTGGCGGGCGGCTGCGCACACTTCGTCGAAGCTCCGGCCTTCCACTTCTTTGAGGTTTTGCAGGGCTTGCTGCTCACTGATGAATGAGGAGGCCACGCGCAGGATGACGGGCTTGCCTTTCTGAGTGCTGAAGCCGATGATGGCTCCGGCGTGGTCGCACTCGGCCGACAGACCGGCCTGTGACTGTCCGTCGGCAAATGTCGTGTGGAAGGTGATGTCGCGGTCGAGCTGGATGACAAACCAGTTCTTGAAGTTGGCTGGACAGCCGCCGGAGTTCTTCGTCGTGTAGCCAACGATCATGTGCTTCTCGGGCAGAATCCTGACCATCGATCCCTTGTCGAAGGCGTCGATGGCAATGAAGGCCGAGTCGGCGGTGGGGTAGCTCAGCCGGAATACGGCCGCGCGTGAGGTGGGAGCGATCTCCGTCGTCACGTCGTAGTCGGCTAAATACACCTTATAATAATAGGGACGGGCGGTCTCGGCTTTGTGAGAGAACCATGAGGCCCGTATTTCCTCATCGAAGACGGCGTGTCCCGTCATGGGCATCAGTGAGAACTGTCCGTAGTCGTTGATCCAAGGACTGGGCTGATGGGTCTGCTTGAAGCCGCGTATCTTGTCGGCCGTGTAGGTGTAAGCCCATCCGTCTCCCATCTTTCCCGTCTGTGGTGTCCAGAAGTTCATGCCCCAGGGCAGGGCAATGGCGGGATAGGTGTTGCCGGTGGAGAGTTCCGGTTTCGACTCCGACCCTACCAAGGTGGAGACATAGTCGGCCACGTCGGACTTTGTCTGCGAGACGGCCGGCTGTGGGGTGAGAAGGCTGCACGATAAGGCAGCGATGGCGATAAACTGAAAAGTTTTCATTCGTTTGTGGATTGAGGTTTTATGATCTCTGTTTATTTGTTGATTGTTGCTATAGGAATGACGACCCGCAGGCTGGAATAGTCGGCCTTGGTGTAATGGGCCTTGACGTTGATGCCTACTTTCAGGCCGATGAAATGGGGGAAAGTGTAGAATACACCGATATTTTCATAATACGTATTCTCCAACTCAGCCTTGCGCTCGGCCTTGCTGTGGTGGAGGTAGCATCCAAGTGCCATACGCAGGGAGAGGTGACCGTAGAATACCTCGTGCTGCGCGGCCAGGCCCACCGACCACCGGTCGTAACGGGCAATGTCGCCGCTCGTCCCCGAGAGATCGAGATATTCGGCATCGATGCCTATGCCCGAGGCCCATCGACGGGCATAACGGTACATAAAAGCCGTCTGAAACTCATAAACGGGACTCACGTGGAACCGTGAGGTGAGATAGTCGGGGTTGTCCTTGCCGACGGCGGACTGCGTTCGCCTCCAATCGCTGTCGAAAGTCTTACCACCGATGCCCAACAGAACAGTGGCATAAAAATACCGATGGAATGGCGGAGAAGTAAACTTTAGCCCCCTTTCTTCGATCGCTTCTTCGGCCGGAGTCCAGGCCAGGGCCAGCGTGGGCCCGATGTTGTTGCTCCCCTTGTTGGGACGGTTCAACGCCCCGTTGCTGTGGTGGTAATAGGCCACACCAGCCTTCAGCGTCCATTCCTTCAGAAAGCGGAAGCCCATGTAGAGCCCCGAGCTGTAGTACATCGTCCACCGGGAGCCGATGAGCACGTCGTCGATATTTGTGTGCGGATGGTATTTCTTGTCGTGCCAGGCCACACCGAAACTCAGAGTGTATCCGGCCGACCATCGGCCCCATCGTACAACGGGGCGTGAGAACTTGCCATAGAAAGATAGGCTGTTTCCCAAGCGTGAGTCGTAGCCAGCCGGATCCGTGCGGTCGTGGTCGCGGTTGAGCGTGGTCTGCGACAGATGCAGGGCCATGCCCCACGAGAGCGTCGGATAGTTGTAGTCGCGTGCAAAGGCGTCGGAGTCCTGCGGCAGAGATGTGTGGCCGGCCTCGATGCTGACCGTGGCAGAGTTGCGCTGTCGCAGCCATCGCCGGGTATAGTTGTCGAAGGGAATCTGCCATGCGGCCATACAGCCCGTCTCCATGCTCCATCGCCCTCCAAGAGAGTCGGCGATGCGAATGGATCCGCTCATCGGTGACGCTACAGACAGAAGTATCAACGATGAAATGGCAATTTCCTTTTCTCTCCCCAGTGTCATCGAGAGGCTTTTTCAGCCTTTCTGGGCTGGTTTCATGCGCTGGGCCAACTGCACAATGGCCGGAATCATGATGAAAAGCGAGAACACAAGCGCCAACAGCATCTCGGTGTTGTTGCCGTGGAAGATGTCGATCAGCTTGCCGTCGTTCATCTGTGGCATGAGGTGGAACATGACGAAGGCCACCGTGTTGTTCATCCAGTGGAAGACAATGCCCGGCAGGATGCTGTCGGTGCGGTAGTAGAGCCAGCCCAAGAGCAGGCCAATGATCGTGGCGTGGATAAACTGCGGCATGTTGGTATGGGCCAGTCCGAAGATCAGGGCACTCACGGCAATGGCGATCCAGTGCTGCCGCCGGGGAAACATGGTCAGCAGCTTGCGCAGGATAGCCCCGCGGAAGCACATCTCTTCGGCCACGGGAACCAATATGCCGACGACAATGTAGCCGACGGGCTGGCCCATCACCTGCTCAAATAATCTCTCCACGCTCTGCGGCATCTCCACTTGCAGCTGCTCCAACAGCCACTGAGAGGGCAATATACTGCCCAAAGCGAGTAGGGCGGCCCAGAACACCACCCCCCAGGGATGGCTGCGCAGATAGTCGCGCGACCAGGGCGACCACTTGAACCGGCCGAAGATGAGGATCGTCAGAATCGCCGAGAACAGCATCATCAGCAACAGAGCCTCTCCGCTAAGCGCGGTTGCCCCCTGAAGTGTGGAGCTGATCGGCTTGTCCGTGGCCAGACCGGTGCCGATGCCCACGGCAAGAATCATGATGTACTGGATCAAATAGAACGCCACAAAATACCAAATGACGTCCAACGAGTCTTTCAGCTTATTATTCATTTCTTTCGTAATCCTTTTTCAAAAGTTGTTCAATATGTTCCTTGTCTTTCTCCAATTGCTGCTCCAGTTCTTCCATACTGTCAAACTTGCGTTCCTCCCTTATGTGGTGGAGGAAGCTGATGGAAATCTCCCGTCCATAGAGGTCACCTGTCCAGTTGAAGATGTTCACCTCCACGCTCATCGTCGTGCCGCCGAAAGTGGGTCGGTGGCCGATGTTCAGCATCCCATGGCGCAGGATCTGTGAGGCATCCGTGCGCACGCCGACGGCATAGACGCCAGCGGCGGGCAGCAGTTGGCCCGAGCCGTGCTGGTCGAGGTTGGCCGTGGGAAATCCCATTTTGCGGCCGTTTTGCTCGCCGTGGACCACAGTGCCCTCAAGTGTGTAGGGATAGCCCAGGCAGTCGTGGGCTCGCTCCACATCGCCCTCGGCCAACATCTCGCGGATCACCGACGAGCTTACGTTGATGCCGTGAAGCACGAAAGCTTGGCTTCGGATGACCCAAATGCCCGTCTGCTTGCCATATTCCACATAGTCGTCGAAACCGCTCGAACGGTCGTGCCCGAAACGGTTGTCGTAGCCTAAGACGAGTTTTTCCACGCAGAGTCGCTGCCGGAGCACGCGTTCCATGAAGTCGCGGGCCGAGAGAGCCGCCATCTGGGGCGTGAAGTGGAGCACCACCACCGTGTCCACCCCCGTGCGCTCCAAGAGGCGGAGCTTCCCGTCGAGTGTAGAGAGCAGCCGGGGCTGATAGTCGTCGTGGAGTACCTGACGGGGATGCCGATCGAAGGTGATCACCATGGAACGCAGCCCAAAGGTCCGTGCCACCGACTTCACGTGGGCGATGAGGTACTGATGGCCGCGGTGGACGCCGTCGAAGAATCCGATGGTGGCCACGGCGGGCTCACTGAGCACTGGGGTGTCGCTATTCAAATAAATCGTTTTCATTCAGCCAGTCGTTATCGTGAAGGTTCTGCCAGGTGCGGAGACCCGTGGCGCGGGCCGCGTCGCAGTTGGCCTTGAGGTCGTCGATGAAGAGCGTCTCCCCGGCCTTGAGGCCGGCCAGTCTGAGCGCCGCCTCGAAGATGGCCTTGTCGGGCTTGGCCAGACCGAGTTCATAGGAGAGAAAGACACCGTGGAAATAGTCGTCCACGCCGAATCCTCTGAGAGGAAACAGCTTTTGGCACGCATATTCCCAATGCATCACATTGGTGTTGGAGAGCAGAAATACCCGATAGCGTCGCCGCAGACTGAGCAACCGCAGCTTCTTCCTGTCGTCCACGTCGACAAGAAACTGGTTCCAGGCCCACCGGATTTCCTCGTCGGATGCTCCGCAGCCCGTCAGCCGTCTCACCTCGCCATAGAAATCCTCCTCGCCGATGCCGCCCGTCTCCAGCCTGCGCACGAGAGTCATGCCCTGCTCCGAGTGCAGGACATCCTCCGCGTGGGGGATGCCGATTTGAGCGAAGGCACGGTAGCAGCGACCGGCATCGAGCCTTACCAAAACGCCTCCCAAGTCGAAAAGAATGTTTTTAAGTTTGCTCTCCATCGTTGTTCTTTAATATGTCTTTCTGCAAAAGTAAGAAATAATTTTGATTTAACGCCTTTCGGAAAAGTAAATAACGTGAAATCCTGTGGGGATTTCCCCTCTGGGCAGCCTTCACGTGTTTTTTCCCGCAGGCGGAATCTACTTAGTCCTTGGCTCATGGGCTGTGTTTTTGGGTGGTGACGAAGGGCCGTGTATGCCCGAAGATACATGGGAAGGGATGAGCAAGAAGCCGATTAAGATGGGGAAGAATTCATAAAAAAAGGAATGAACCAAGTATTCCTTGGCACATTCCCTTGTATCATCATCTGGCCTGTATCTATGAGGCTTTGGGACAGAAAGACAGCGCGTGGATCTACGTCCAGAAAAGTCTGCCCTATATCAAGACCGTCGGCCAAAAGGATAGGGCCGTCTTTCTCTACATGATCGGCGAGAACTGCCACCGCAACAATGAGAACCGGCTGGCCAAGCACTATCTTGCGCTGTCGTGCAAGGCTTTCCCTACTTCTTCGGCTTACAACCTGCTGGCCAGCATCTACAACCAGGAAGGAAAGAAGGCTACGGCCCGCGCTTTGTGGAAAAAGGCTATGGAGAAGGCCTCGCTGACCGACAAGACCGACATCCTCGACACCATTGCCCATCAGCAGTTCGGCGATGGCGACTTCAGGGAGGCCTATGGATCGTTGAGGCAGCTGATGCTGTTGAAAGACAGTGTGGGCAAACGGAAACAGACCGCCGCGATACAGGAAATCCAGCTGAAATATGACCAGCAAAAGACCAAACGCAACTATGATCGCATGCTCATCCGGGCCCTCTATGCGCTCATCGTGCTGATCGTTGTCATTGCCGCAGTTATCATCTATTCAGTTTTCAAGGCCAACCGGAACAAGCGGAAAGTTATCTCCTATCAGATACTTATCAACGATTACAACCGCCGCATAGACGAATTGCAAAAAAACGGCAGCGACGCCGAGAAGGACATCCGCAGGCTCAAGCACAAGATCGACAAGATTCAGAACCAGCAGACAAGCCTCATGTTTGAGGGACACTCGCTCTTTGAGGCGATCTGCGCCAACAAGTCGATCGTGAAGTGGGGAAAGGCCGACGTGGCGAAGTTGATTGAATACTACAAGGTGGTCAACCTCCCTTTCGTCACACAGTTGGACACCGACTATGAGGGGCTTACCAACGGCAACAAGCTTTTCCTGATTCTTCAGGATATGGGTAAGAGCGACGAGGAGATGACTCGGATCCTCGGCACTTCCTACGGTGCACTGCGCACCACGCGCTCAAGAATCAAGGGCAAGCTGAAGGACAAGGAACAGTGAGTGGCGCGTGACTTGGCGGCTGGCGCCCCGGTCTTGTGGGGAGGTTTTGGGTAAAAACAAAGGAGGTTGTCGCTTCATTGAAACGGCAACCTCCAAACGTTAGTATGTTATGAAAAATTTGAGAGAATCAGAAACTTCTCAGTTTCCTTGTTGTTTTACTAAACATGATTATTATAGAGAAAGCATAGAAATTTGTCTTACTTGATGATGACATCGCTCTGCGGCGCGGTGGTCATGCCGGCATGCTTCACGGTGTCGATGGATGCAGAGTCGCCCATGGCAGCCACGGAGGATCCGCGCTGGATGGTGGCGGGCTGGTTGGGAGCTGTGGGCGTGTCGCCCACCAATGCCACCTGCATGGCGTTGCTCAGGGTGAGCAGGATGGCCACGACGGCAGCGGCTTTGAAGAGCGGCCGCAGCCGCTGGGGCATGCGGATCACGCGCGCCTTCACCGTGCGCTGGCTCTCGATGCGGGCCATCATGCGGGCGTCGAAGTCAGCACCGAGGACGTCGGTCTGCGGTTCTGTCTTCTCGTAGCGGAACAATGCCTTGTAGCGCTCCAAGCCGGCAGGGATGTCGTCCTGCGAGAAGAACGTGCGCAGGATTTCCTCCTCCTGCAGGGTGGTCTCGCAGCGCCAGTAGCGCTCCAATAGTTGTTCGATGTATCTATAATCCATAGTTGTCTATTACTAAAAATTTTTCCCTCAGCGTCTGTCTGCCGCGGTGGATGCTGACTTTCACTTGGTCTTCACTGATCTGCATGGCGGCGGCGATCTCTTTGTAGCTTTTGCCTTCGAAATCGCGGAGCTGAATGCAGCTTCTTTGTTTTTCAGGCAGGCTGTCGACCAGTTTTCTCACGATCTCCATCCTGTCGCGCTGGATGGTTGTCTCAGAGGGGGTTCGGGCGGTGTCGGGTTTCTCGACGGGTGCTTCTTCGAGCGACTCGTTGCCGTTGGCGGCGCGCCGCTTGCGGTCGAGCGCCAAATTGCGGCAGACGGTGTAGCTGAAGGCTTCCAGGTTATCGATGTGATCCCAGTCGTCGCGCTTATCCCAAAGTTTCATCAGTGTGTCCTGCACGATGTCCTCGGCCTCCTCGCGGTTGAGGGTGATGCGCAATGCCAGTCGGAACAGTTGGTTCTTCAGCGGCAGGACATCGTTCTGGAAACTGATTTTCTTCATGTCTCTGTAATGTATGACGGATGAGGGAATGTTTAGTTACAGACGATCTCTCAAATTAACACTTTTTTTATTATTCCCATTTTTTTCTCAGGCCTGTTCGAGATAGGTATATCCGTATAGGCCTGAGCGGTAGTTGGAGAGGAACTCCTTGCCTTCCTCCATGGTGATCTTCTGCTGGTTGACGCTCTTGGTGACCCACTGTTCGAGTTGGCGGACGAGCTTCTTGGGATTATACTGCACGTAGCCGAGCACCTCGTCGACGGTCTCGCCGTCGATGATTTGGTCGATGTGGTACTTGCCGTTCTTGACGCTGATGTGCACGGCGTTGGTGTCGCCGAAAAGATTGTGCATGTCGCCAAGGATCTCCTGGTAGGCTCCCACGAGGAATACGCCGAGATAGTAGGGCTCTCCCTTGCGGAGCGGGTGGAGGGGAAGCACGTGGCTGGGGCGCCCGCCTACGACGAAATTGGCGATCTTGCCGTCGGAGTCGCAGGTGATGTCCTGCAAGGTGGCATTGCGCGTGGGGGCCTCGTTGAGCCGCTGAATGGGCATGATGGGGAAGAGCTGGTCGATGGCCCAGGAGTCGGGCAGGCTCTGGAAGAGCGAGAAGTTGCAGAAATATTTGTCGGCAAGAAGCTTGTCGAGTCCGCGCAACTCGTCGGGCACGTGTTTCATCTGCTTGCAGAGGATATTGATCTCGTGGCACACGCTCCAGTACATGGCCTCGATCTCGGCCCGCGTCTTGAGGTCTACGATTCCATGAGAGAAGAGCTCCAGGGCCTCGTCGCGTATCTGCTCGGCGTCGTGCCAGTCTTCAAGCATGTTGCGAGGGTTGATGTTGTCCCAGATCTCATAGAGGTCCTTGACGAGCTGGTGGTCGGACTCCTTGGCCTCAAACTCCTCGGGCATCTCGGGCAGCGAGGCGGTTTCGAGCACGTCGATGACGAGTACGCTGTGGTGGGCGGCCAGTGAACGGCCACTCTCTGTGATGATGTTGGGGTGGGGAAGATGGTTTTTGTCGGCGGCGTCGGTGAAGGTGTAGACGCAGTCGTTGACGTATTCCTGAATGGAGTAGTTGACCGAGCTCTCGCTGCTGCTCGACCGCGTGCCGTCGTAGTCGACGCCAAGTCCGCCTCCGCAATCGACGAAGTCGACGTTGTAGCCCATGTGGTGGAGGTTGATGTAGTATTGTGCGGCTTCGCGCAGGGCGGTCTGAATGCGGCGTATTTTCGTGATCTGGCTGCCGATATGGAAGTGGATGAGGTGCAGGCAGTCGCTCATGCCCAACTTGTCGAGCTTCTCCAGGGCCTGGAGGAGTTCCGACGAGGTGAGTCCGAACTTGCTGGCGTCTCCTCCGCTCTCTTCCCATTTGCCCGATCCCGAAGAGGCGAGCTTGATGCGGATGCCGAGGTTGGGCTTCACGGAGAGGCGTCGCGCGGCCTCGGCGATGAGATCGATCTCGTTGAGTTTCTCCACGACGATGAAGATACGCTTGCCCATCTTCTGGGCCAGCAGGGCCAGTTCGATGTAGCTGGTGTCCTTGTAGCCGTTGCAGACGATAAGCGAGTCGCTCTGGCACTGCACGGCGATGACGGCGTGGAGCTCGGGCTTCGACCCTGCCTCAAGTCCGAGGTTGAACTTGCGTCCGTGGCTGATGATCTCCTCCACCACGGGCTGCATTTGGTTCACCTTGATGGGATAGATGATGAAGTTCTCGCCTTTGTAGCCGTATTCCTTCCTGGCCTTCTCAAAGCAGCTTGAGGTTTTCTCGATGCGGTTGTCGAGAATGTCGGGGAAGCGCAGCAGTACGGGGGCGGTGACATCGCGCAGGGCGAGCTCGTCCATCACGTCGCACAGGTCAATTTGTGTGTTGTCCTTGCAGGGCGTCACGTAGACGTTGCCTTGCTCGTTGATGCCGAAATATGAGGTGCCCCAACCGTTGATGTTGTAGAGCTCCTTGGCATCCTCAATGGTCCATTTCTTCATTATTTCTTACGGGTTGATTCAGAATGTCGTTTTGATGGTTTTGTTTCTATTGTTGTTGGTGTTGATATTGTCGGTGCTGATGCCGAGCGTCTCGCACAGTCGCAGGATGGTGTCCTGTACTTTTTTATGGTTGTCGAGGAGGGAGATGTCGACGGTATAGTGGGCCTTGGTGTAGAAGTCTTCGCGCTCGGCGAGCTGCTCGCTGATGAAGTGCCTTACCTCGTCGGGAGTCTTGCCGAGCAATAGGGGGCGCACATTTCTGCCCATGTGCAGGTGGCTGAAGAGCACGTCGGGCGTAGCCTTGAGATATACCGTGGCCCCTTGCCGGTTGAGGTAGTCGATGTTGTCGAAGAAACAGGGCGTTCCGCCGCCGCAGCTGAGGACGACTTGGTTGAACTCAGCCACCTCGTGAAGCATGTTGCGCTCCACGTTGCGGAATCCCTCCTCGCCCCGCTCGTCGAAGATCTGCCTCACAGAGCGGTGCATGCGTTGCTCAATATACCAGTCGAGATCGTAGAAGGGCATGTGCAGCGCACGCGCCAGCGCCCGGCCGACGGTGGTCTTGCCGGCCCCCATGTATCCTATGAGAATGATGCGGTCGGTCATGCTATTGCTTGCGGCTGCGCCGGGGCTTGGGTTCGGGAGCGTTCTCTACAATCTCCTTGCACTCGTCGTAGGTGAGGGAGGAAGCCCTGTCGTGCATGTTTTTCGGGATGCGGTAGTTTTTGCCGTCGTAGGCGATGTAGGGTCCGTATCGACCGTTGAGCACCTCCATCTTCGGATCCTGCCCGAAGCTCTTGAGGTGGCGCTTGGCCTCCTGCTCCTGTTTCTGGAGGATGAGCTTGATGCATTCTTCGATCGTGACAGCCATGGGATTCATATCTTTGGGCAGAGAGGTGTACTTGCCTTCGTATTTCACATAAGGGCCGAATCGTCCGGCACCGATCTCAACCGGTTTGCCCTGATAGGTGCCTACCGTGCGCGGTAGCTTGAACAGCTGGAGCGCTTCTTCGAGAGTGATGGTCTCCATGCTCTTGTCTTTTGGAATCTGGGCGAAGCGAGGTTTTTCGGTGTCGGTGGCGCGGCCCACCTGCACCACGGGGCCAAACCGTCCGATCTTTACCACCACGGGCCGGCCGTCGGTGGGGTCGGTGCCGAGCTCGCGCTCGCCGGCCTTGTGGTTCTCGCGCTTGTCGAGCACGTTTTTCACGGCGGGTTCAAACTTCTGGTCGAAGTCTTTCATCATGTCTTTCCATTCCTCTTTACCCTCGGCGATTTGGTCGAATTCGCCCTCCACCTTGGCCGTGAAGTTGTAGTCCATGATATCGGGGAAGTTGGCCATGAGGAAGTCGTTCACCACAATTCCGATATCGGTAGGTACGAGTTTTCCTTTCTCCGATCCAGTGGTCTCGGTTTTGGTCTTCGAGGTGATGATATTTCCTTTGAGCGTGTCGACATTGTAGCGTCGCTCCTCGCCTTCCTTGTTGCCTTTCACCACGTATTCGCGCTGCTGAATAGTGCTGATGGTGGGGGCGTAGGTGGAGGGGCGACCGATGCCCAATTCCTCAAGTTTGTGCACGAGGCTGGCCTCGGTGTATCGTGAGGGTCCTTGGGTAAACCGCTCCGTGGAGATAATCTCGCGGCGCTGCAGCTTGTCGCCCTCTGTCATCACGGGCAGCAGTCGTGTGCCCTCTTCGTTGGTGTCGTCATCGTCGTTGCTCTCACGGTAAACCTTGAGGAATCCCTCGAAGGTGACCACCTCGCCGTTGGCGATGAATTTCTCGTCGGCTCCGCTGATGTTGATGTTCACGGTGGTCTTCTCGATCTCGGCGTCGGTCATTTGTGAGGCAGCGGTGCGCTTCCAGATGAGATTGTAGAGGCGCCGCTCCTGCATGGTGCCTTCGATTTCCGTGGCATCCATAAAGGTAGGACGTATGGCCTCGTGAGCCTCCTGGGCTCCCTTGGAGTGGGTATGATAGTTGCGCGGACAGCTGTTTTCGGTTCCATAGAGTTTCGTAATCACCTCCTTGCTGGTGTTGATGGCGAGCGAGGAGAGGTTTACTGAGTCGGTACGCATGTAGGTGATGCGTCCGTTCTCATAGAGATGCTGTGCCACCATCATGGTCTGCGACACGGTGAATCCTAACTTTCTCGCGGCTTCCTGCTGCAGGGTGGATGTGGTGAAGGGAGGTGCCGGCGAGCGTTTGAGGGGTTTCTTCGAGATGGCGCTCACGGTGAACTCTGCTGTCTTGCAACGCTCCAGGAAGTCGTGTGCCTCTTCCATGGAGTTGAACCGCTTGTCGAGCTCGGCCTTCACCTCACTCTGCGATCCGTCGGGGTGGGTGAGTCCGAAGGTGGCGTTGATTCTATAAAACGGTACGGACTTGAATCCTTGAATCTCGCGCTCGCGGTCGACGATGAGTCTCACGGCTACGCTCTGCACGCGTCCGGCTGAGAGGGCGGGTTTCACTTTGCGCCACAACACGGGCGAGAGCTTGAATCCTACCAGTCGGTCGAGCACACGGCGAGCCTGCTGGGCATTGACAAGATTCATGTCCAGGTGGCGTGGGGTCTCGATGGCTTTGAGTATGGCGGGCTTGGTGATCTCGTGGAAGACGATGCGGTTGGTATTTTTCTCGTCCAGTCCGAGCACTTCGCACAGATGCCAGCTGATGGCTTCTCCCTCGCGATCCTCATCGGATGCAAGCCATATTTTTTTGGCTTCCTTGGCGGCTTTTTTCAAGTCGCCTACAACCTTGCGTTTCTCTTCTGGTATTTCATAAGTAGGCTCCAGCGTCTTCGGATCGATGCTCAGCGACTTCTTCTTCAAGTCGCGGATATGTCCGTAAGACGACATGACCTTGTAATCTTTCCCTAAGAATTTCTCAATTGTCTTAGCTTTTGCGGGACTCTCTACAATCACTAAATTCTCTTGCATAGTCTGACACGTGTTCTTTATTATTCGGGGCAAAAGTAACTAATTATTTGTCATATACATCTTATATATTAAGATTTTGAGATTTTTTAACGGGAAGGAGCCTCCAATTCATCCTAAAAAATTCAAGGCGAATGGTTGGTATCTTCATCCATCTACTCTCCGACGCGAAGCATTTAGCGATCAATTCGGGTCGGTAAATGTTTCTCTCAATACCTTCGGACAAAAGCTGTTGGGGTCTTTCTCTTGCGAAGGCTTCGCCCGGATGAGTCTCTTTTGTATTCAAAAAGAGTCTCGCAAACTCCTATCTTCTTAACCATCCGTCTGCTCATTCAGATGAATTTGTCTTTAAAAGATGGTGAGTGGATGCGGGGAGGCATTTGGTGCCCCGTGGGCTCCCTTTTGGCGCCCCGTGGGCTCTCAATAGCCACCCGGCGGGCTGCCAAATGCGGGCCGGGACCCAAAAACCTTTGTTGAGACATCAATCAACAAAAAAGGAACGAGCAGCCATCCATGTAGCTACACGCTCCTTTATAAAACTCTATGATATTCGACCATCGGGAGATTCTCCTGCGGTCGTCTGTTGATCACCGTGTCCCTTCCTCCCGTAATAGAGTATGGAAGGGTGGGTTCTTCATCAGCGGGTCAACACTTTTCGTGTAGACCCGTCTCCCATCCGCAAGATGCTTACGCCTTGCGTAGAATGGTTTACGCGCGCTCCCGAAAGGTTGAAACGGGCGGTTTCATCGCTATTTCCTTCTACATTCACACTGCGGATAGCTGTGGGAGTGGTGATGTAGCCGAAGTCCTGCCACACGGGAGCTGCCCTGTAGGCATCCTCGCTGCCGTCGGGCACAATCAGCTTTGCGTGAGCAATATCCGTACCTGAGAAGGGCGTGAAATCTTCGCTGCCATAGCAGGCTGGCGGAACCGTGGCATTGACGCTCACCTTCTTCAGGGCCTTACACTCGTTGAAAGCGCTGCCGCCTAACGTCGAAACGTTTTCGCCCAACGTCACCTCACTCAGGTGGTTGGCCTGATAGAATGCCATGTCGCCGATATTAGCCACGCTCTCGGGGGTTGTATAGGCCGTGCGGCTGTTGCCGAGCGGATATTGAATCAGTATGTCACCAGTGGCGTTGAGAAGCACGCCGTCTTCCGATTTATAGGTCGTATTGGCAGGATCCACCTCAAAGGCTGTCATGCCTAAGCAATGGCCGAAGGCTGTGTTGTCGATGTTGGTCACCGAAGCCGGGATATGAATCTGGGACAGTGAGGCACAATACCAGAAGGCTTCGTTGCCGATATTGGTCAGGCTTTCGGGCATGACCACATCGGTGAGTGCGATGCAGAAATAGAATGTGGCAAAGGGAAGGGCACGCAGGTTTGCGGGAAGTTTCACCTGCTTCAGGTGCTCGCAGTTGTAGAACACCATGTCGGCCAAGGTCTCGATGTTGTCGGGCAGGTCGATGCTTTCGATTTGACTGTTGTAGAACGCGGTTTGACCGATGGTCTTCACTCTGTCACCGATTCCTACATAGCGCAGGGACTTTGTGTAGGCGAAGGCGTCATTGCCGATGCGCTCAGCATAGCGTGGCAAGGTGACCGAAACCAGGCTCGGGCATCCTGAGAACATATTGGCTCCCACCACGTCGTCTTCAGTATAGGATTCGCCGGTCGACGACACGAAATAAGGATCACCGCCCGCAACAATGTCGCAGAGGCTGATGTCGAGTGTGTCGAGAATTGGTGTGACATCCTCGATTTCATAGCCGTCGGTTCCAACGCCTGTCAATTTGCGCAGCAGGATAATGTCGTCGCCGTTGAGCTTACCTGAGAGTGTCAGCTTGTGCACTTTGGCCTGCAGCTTCTTGGTCAGCGTCTCGTTCAACGTGCCTGCTTCAGCGACGTGCATGGCGATAGTGGCACTGTCTGGCGAAATCTCAGTTGCCAGCACAGAGTCCTTGCGCTCGCCTCCACCTCCATTTCCGCCCGTTTCATCGGGATTTTCCATGTCTTTCTCTACAATCTCCCCAAAGATGTTGGCCCAGTTTTTGTCAGCCTCATAGTTTTTCTTGGCTCCGGTAGGCACATAGAGCGTGACCGACGATAGGTCGGGGTCGCCCCAGCCGTCGCTGAAAGCGTCGGCCGGATTGAAATGAGGCGGATAGATGGCATTGATGTTGAAGGTTGTCAACGCATTGAGACCGGAGAGAGCTTCAGCACCCACATAGGCAGGCTGACCGTCGAGGGTGACAGTTCCCACGTTGAACATGCCTTCCAATGCTCCTTCTTCCAGGGTGATGCTGCGAGGCAGGAAGAGGTCGAAGGTGATGCTACTGTCGTAGGTGAAGGCGTGAGGGCCTACAAATTTCAGTGCCTTGGGCCAATCCATCGTTTTCATCTGGCGGCAGGTGGCAAATGCCTGACCCATGATGGAATCGACGTTTTCCGTACCCTTGACCGTGACGAGACTCATACAGTAATGAAAAGCCTCCTTGCCGATCTTGGTGACAGTGGTCGGCATGTCGATCGACGTGATCGTGGAGTTGGCAAAGACCGATTCGCCGATCGTTGTCAAAACGTAAGTCTTGCCATCATTCACTACAGACTGTGGCAATGTGACCTCTCCTTCCTGTACAGACGATTCAACCAATGCTACCCGGTCGCCCCCGATGGGCTGATAGGTGAAGCCGTCGACCGTGAATCGTTGTGCTGTAGCCGACAGGGAGCAGACTGCCAGCAAAAGCGTTGTGAGTAATGCTGTTCTTCTCATAAGCGTGTAGATTAAAATGATATTTGTGTTGCGAAAATATCAAAAAGTGGGGAAACGTCATCTCGCTTTTTTGAAAAAGCATCATAAAAACTTGAAAAAAGACACTTTTTCATTGGATTTTCATTAATTTTGCGAAAATGAGAAAGATTTTTCACGTGATATTCCTGCTGCTGTTGCTGCGGTTTTCAACGCCGGCTGCCCATGCCTCCTCTGGTGATTGGCTGGTCAGAGGACGAAATCTTTTCATGCGCCAGCATTATATTGAGTCGCTCGACTGCTTCACACGAGCCATGAATGCCGCCTGGCAGGAGCGGGATTTGCTCACCTACTATCAGGCTATCGGCAGCATCGGGTCGGTATACAACAATTTCGGCGACTATCCTCGGGCCATGTACTATTATAATAAGGTGATAGAAGCCCATGCGCAGTATGGTCTTGACAGGATCTATACCTCAGCCTTAGAGAGCGTGGTGGCCTGCTGCTGCAATGCAGGCGACTTGGCTGCCGCCCGCAGATACTATGCCCTTCAACAGCGTGCTCCTCGCAGTGACAATGACTTAGTCCACTATTATCTTCTCACCAACGGCTGACTCATAGCTTCGGCAGAGGGTAATCCCCGCAGGGCTATGGATCTCTTTCGGCGTGCATTGGCTTTCACCCACGAAAAAAAGATGGATAAAGTCTATACCGCAGCCTTGCTCAACGAGATGGCCAATGCCTATATGGCCTTGAAATGCGATGACTCGGCCCTTGTCTACCTCAAGAGATGCGAATCGCTGTCGCTCAAAGGAGAACTCGACGGTTATCTGTCGGAGGTATATTTCACGCTCGTGAAGATTTATGGCCGGCAGGGTAAGACCGCAGAGGCTGATACCTGCCGCAAGAAATATGCCAGACTCTTGGATAAAACTTTCTCCGAACAAAGGTTGACGAAGGCCAGCAACCGGTTGCTGGAGTCGCAGGGTCGCATCTCCGACAGCCAGATAGGTGAACTCTCCACCAAGGTCAGTCGACAGACATGGACCATCATCCTCTTTGCTACACTGATCCTTGTGCTTCTCGTCATGTTGGTCGTCATCATCCGGCAGGCCCGCAGGCAGCGACAGGCTTACCGCCTGCTCATCGACAAGGATCGGGAACTGGCTGTCAAGCCCACCGTGCTGTCCGGACCGCAGGCTACGGGAAACCTCAGTCAGCAGCAAGTAGACGAACTCTTGCAACGCATCAACCGCGTGATGGAGAATACTGATCGGATATTCTCTCCCGATTTTTCCATGGCAACGCTGTGCCGCGAGGTGGGAAGCAACACCAAATACGTATCGATGGTCATCAATGCCACCTACAATAAGAACTTCAAGACGCTGCTCAACGAGCGGCGTGTACGTGAGGCCGCACGCCAACTGTCGGCACCCGGGCCCCACAACTCGGCAACGATTCAGCAACTTGCCCTCTCGCTTGGCTACAGTTCCTCTACCAGCTTCATTATCGCCTTCAAGAAAGTGATGGGTATGACGCCCACAGTATACAGGAGGTTGGCTAATGAGCGAAAAGAGCATGTGGGATAGAAAAACATAAAGTCCGGACTTTCCGACAGACAGGAAGCCCGGACTTTTCATAACAATGGAAGAGAGCCTTATAAAGCGAACTTATATTTGTAAGTCTTCCCCGACCGTTCTATGACGAATACATACACTCCCTTGGGATAGCGGGAAGCGTCGAAACAGGCTGGACCATCGTGGTGTCCCTCCTTACTGACATGGGAAAGGATGATGAGGAGATACAGCGCATCTTAGGCATGTCGTATGGGGCCTTCCGCACTGCAAAGTATAGGATCAAGAAACGAGCATTGAACAAATAGCGGCTCACGCTGTTATGGTTGGTCAGTAGGCTGCAACTGTCGATAAAAAGTAGAGGGGCTTGCCATGGGCGTGGCAAGTCCCTCCTCTCCGAAGAGTTATTTCTGTGTGATGTATGCTCCTTATAGCTTGGTGAATTCGAACAGTGCCTGGCGGATGGATCTCAGTCCGAAGAGTTCGGTGCGGATGTTGTTGAGGCTGATCCATTGGGCTTTTGCCGCGTCGTCCATGGCATGGAGGGGACTCAAATCGCTGACCTCGCAGCGGAAGAAGGCATCAAGGGTGGGGATGTCGAGGTTGGAGTAGCGATACTTGTTGGGGAAGCTGAAGAGATATTCGGCTTTGTCGACGATGAGTCCCGTTTCCTCCTTCACCTCGCGCCGTATGCCCTGCTCGAGAGTCTCGCCAATGTCGCAGAAGCCTCCGGGGAGGTCGAGCGTGCCTTTGGCTGGTTCCTTCTTGCGCGTCAGCACAAGCAGCTGCCCCTCGTTGTTGATAATGAAGGCTGCTGTGGCAGCAGAGGGATTCGTATAGTATTCGAATCCACAGTTCTGGCATTTCTTACTTTTGAAGTTCTGCTGGTCGAAATGCTTGCTTCCACACACCGGGCAGTAGGCAAACCGTTCTAAAATTTCATTATTCATCATTCCAGTTGTTTCATTATTCATGTCAAATCATCATTCCAGTCCTTCCGTCTTTCATCGTCTTGCTGATGTGGCTTTGCAGAGCCGAAGGCAATAACGAATGGTGGTTGGTGGATGATGAATTCTGTCATAGTGTAGCCTTGATGGCTTCTTCGACGGCTTTGGGAGAAGTGAGGTCGTGAGCTCCCTTGACGACATTGCTCTCACGGTCGAGCAGATACATGCAGGGCAATTGCTGTCCGGCGGCATTGAAGTAGGAGTCGGCATTGGTATTGTCGTCGTCGCCTCGCAGCACGCTGATCCATGGCAGGGCAGCGGTCTGGGTTTTCCAGAAGTGCTCGTTGTCGTCGAGACTGATTTGATAGATCTCGAAGCCTTGGGCATGATACTTATTGTAGAGCGACCGCAGCCACATGATGCGCTGCTGTGAGCCCTCGGAAGCGAAGACATGGAAGTCGAGCAGCACGACCTTTCCCTTGAGGTCGGAGAGTTTGCGGACGTGCCCCTTGTTGTCGAGCAGCGAGATGTCGATGAGGTTGGTGACGGAGACCTTCGAAGCGTCTACTTCAAGATTCTTCTGCTCTGCCTGCACGATGCGCTGATTCTTCATACCTTCGAGGGCGATGTTGTGCAGGTTCAGCCCCCGTTCCGATCCGGGATAGTAAGTGTCCCAGCTTGTTGCCACGGCTGCGTAGGCCTGAACGTCTTCCTTTGAGGCCGAAGGGTCAAAGATGAGCTTGGGCTGTCCGCCCACATAGTAGGTCTGGAAGAGCGCGTAGTAGCTTGATGCTGCCATGGGTGCTTTGAAGATGTAGTTCATCTTTACGTTCTGCTTGTAGGCTTGCAGATACTGGTCTACAACCTGCCGCACCTGTTCTACGCCTAATTGTGGGTTTTGCACGGCGGCGTTGATCTGGTTTTGCAGTGCGATTTGCATATAGGCCAATTGCTGTATGCGTTTGCATTCGCCGCTGCCTTTTACCTCGTAACGGGCCGACATGGTGGGATAGTCGGCCTTGACGGCGACCTGTTCGGTGGAGTCGATGGCGATGTTGATGATTTGGCTGGCGATGCGCAGGCGGTAGAAGTCGGGCGTGATGGTGTCGAGGGCGTTCTCCTCAAAGTTGAACGCACCGTCTTCTCCAAGTTTTACGGAGTCGACGACCTTAGGACCGTCAAGACTCATGTGCTCCAGATAGAGCAGCGAGTCTTTGGCCTGGGCGATGTTTCCGCTGATTTTAAATTTCTTCTGGTTGCATGAAGCCAGAGCGAGAATGGTCAGGAGCGCCAAGAGTGCAGCCTGAGCAGAATGTTTTATCTTCATTTGTCGGTTTTGTTTTCTGTTTGCAAAGATAATATTTATTGTTTAGAGAGAAAAAGAATTTTTCGAAAATGTTCCTCTCCGCAGTTTAAACCAACGGAATCATGCACGGCACACCATTCATTCATGCTAAAAACTGCGGGGTTATAAATTGAATTGTGGCCCGCCCCCCCAAAAAATGTTCCATTAAGAATGGTTTGACATCATTGATAGCGAAGGACAAATTAAGTGATAGAGAACGTCTGCTTTTTGATTTTCTTAAATGCTTTTGTGTTACGGTTATGCAACTTTTTAGAATAATTTTCATCATATCGGGCAAATTATACACCGAAGATCGCCCTTCTGTTTTTTTTTAGCTATTTCTGTAAAAAATACAAGATTTCTTTGGCCATTTAAAATCTTCTAATTAATTTTGTGAACGTTTACCAATTTTATCTAATGTTAAACCTCAACAAAAACCGTATTTAGACCTATGACAAAAAGACCATTGGCTCTTGCGGGACTCATGCTGATAGGCACCTCCATGTGTGGAGTTCAAGCCAAAGCATCACCAGCAACGCCACGTGTGGAGGGCGTAAGCTCCATCGAATAAGTCTCTAACCAATGTACAGGTACCATTATTGATGCCAACGGCGAACCGATTATCGGTGCATCGATCCTTGTGAAAGGCACCCACGATGGTGCTGTCACTGATATGGACGGTCGCTTCTCCTTGAACAATGTACCCAAGAACGCCACGTTGATCATTACCTATGTGGGCTTCACCGCCCAGGAAGTGACGTGGAAAGGTTCTCCGCTGAAAATCACGCTTTCAGAAGATCAGCAGTCGCTCAATGAGGTTGTTGTCGTCGGCTATGGCACCCAGAAGAAAGCCAACCTCTCCGGATCTGTGGCCCAGATCAACGGCAAGTCGCTCGACAACCGACCTATCAACAACGTAACCTCCGGCTTGCAGGGCCTCATGCCCGGTATCACCATTACCGGCACGGCCGGCGCCCCCGGTATGGACGGCGGTAGCATCCGCGTGCGTGGTGTGGGTACGCTCAACAACGCCAGCCCCTACATCCTCGTAGACGGTGTGGAGACCAGCAATATCAACTCTCTCGACCCGTAGGACATTGAGAGTATCTCCGTATTGAAGGACGCCGCATCGGCCGCCATCTACGGTTCGAAGGCTTCCAATGGCGTGATCCTCATCACTACGAAGCGCGGTCAGAACGGCAAGCCCCGTGTGCAGTACAACAGCTACTACGGATTCTCCAATGCCACGGCTTTGATGGATCGCATGGGCTCGGCCGAGAACGCTACCTATTATAATATGGCTTTGGCGCGCTCGGGCAAGAGTCCGGTTTTCACCGACGAAGATATTCAGAAGTTCAGAGACGGTTCCGACCCCTACGGACATCCCAACACCGACTGGTATGACCTGGCTTACAAGACGGGCTTCCAGCACCGACAGAGCCTCAATGTATCTGGTGGCAATGAGTATGTGCGCTATATGGCCAGTGCCGGCTACCTCAAGCAGAGCAGCGTATTGCCCAATGCCGGCAGGGAGCAGTTCAACGGCCGCACCAACTTGGACATGAACCTCTCCAAGACGGTCACCGCCCACATGAACCTCTCCTACATCCACAACAACTACACCGATCCGAGCAGTGCCTACTATGGTGGTGGCAGCGACCAGATTATCCGTCTGCTCAACCGTATCGCCCCCTGGGTGCCCTACAAGAATGAGGACGGCAGCTACGGCACCGTGTCTGACGGCAGCCCCATGGCTTGGCTGGAGTCGGGCATGAACGTGAAGCGCTACAACCAGAACTTCAACGGTTTGCTCGGCGTGGACTGGCAGATCTACAGCGACCTGAAGCTCACCGTGCAGGGCGCCTACATCAGTGACTCGCAGCGCTACAGCTACTTCCAGAAATTCATCCAGTACAACCCCAACAAGGCTTCCGAGCCCAATAAGCTTGTCGTGTCCAATAGCAACTGGCACCGCACCAACTTCGATGCCTACCTCAACTACGACAAGTCGATCGCCGAGCACAACTTCAAGGCCATGTTAGGTTGGCACACAGAGCGCTTCAAGCAGTACTACGACAACGGACAGCGCCAGAACTTCGCCTCCAACGACCTCACCGACATGAACGCCGGCGATGCCGCTACGCAGAAGAACGGCGGCTACACCCGCGAGCTGACCATGGTGAGCTGGTTCGGCCGCTTCAACTACGACTGGAACAACCGCTACCTCTTTGAGGCCAACTTCCGCGGCGATGCCTCCTCGCGCTTCACCAAGGGCCACCGCTGGGGCTACTTCCCCTCATTCTCTGCAGCGTGGCGTATCACAGAGGAGCCCTTCATGCAGTCTACCAAAGGCTGGCTCGACTATCTGAAGTTGCGCGCCTCTTGGGGCCAGCTCGGCAACCAGGACGCCCTCTCCGACTACTATCCCGCCATCAGCACCTACAACCTCGGCGGCGCCTATCCCTTCGACGGAAAGATCAACACCGGCTACTACCAGAGCTCGGCCCGTCTGAGCACCATCTCTTGGGAGAAGTCCACTTCTTGGGGCATCGGTCTTGACTTCACCATCTTCCACGACCTGACCGGTACCATCGACTACTACAACCGCAAGACCACAGGCATCATCATGGATGTGGCCGTGCCCTACGAGTTCGCCCTCGGAGCCTACAAGGACAACATCGGCGCTATGCGCAACAGCGGTATCGAGGTGTCGCTCAACTACAACCACAACTTCGGCAAGGACTGGACGCTCAACATCGGCGCCAACTTCGCCTACAACAAGAACAAGATCCTCGACCTTGGCATGGACGCTGCAGGAAACCCTGTGGAATACATGAACAACGGCAACATGCGCCAGGCTGTAGGCCACCAGTACAACACCTTCTACATGTACCACTGGACGGGCAAGTTCTTCAATTCCCAGGAAGAGGCCGACGCCTTCACCGAAAAGTATGGCAACCCCTTCGGCAAGAAGTTCATGGCCGGCGACCTCATCTACGCCGACACCAATGGCGACGGCAAGCTCACCAGCGACGACCGTATCTACGAGTCCACTTCCGATATGCCCAAGTTCACCTACAGCTTCACCATCGGTGGCCGCTGGAAGGACTTCGACCTCTCCACCCTGTGGCAGGGCGTGGCCGGTGTGAAGCACGTCTTCAACCGTGAGGTGCTCGGCGAGTTCTCAGGCGATGCCAGCCATGCCTCCACCTACTGGCGCAAGGCTTGGACCGAGAACAACCACAACGCCAAAATGCCGCGCGTATTCGAGACTGCCACCAGTCCAAGCGACATGAGTGTTGCCATGTCCGACTTCTGGCTCTGGAACACCAGCTACCTGCGCCTGAAGACCCTGCAGCTTGGCTACACCATCCCGAAGAACATCGTACGCCGCATCGGCCTGGAGAACGTGCGCATCTACTACAGCGCCGAGAACCTCTTCACCATCGATGCTTTAGGATTCAAGCTCGATCCTGAGACTACCAGCGAGCGCGGTTCGAGCTACCCGCTCATCCGTTCTCACTCCTTCGGACTCAATATTACTTTCTAATCAACAAACATATCCATAATGAAAAATTATAAGCAATATATCTTTGCAGGACTGACCTTACTCTCGCTCTCGCTCACCTCCTGCGATGACTTCCTCGATACGGCACCCAATGACGCGCTGACCGACTCGAAGACGTGGAAGACGGAGAGCGACGTCAACAAGTTCCTCACCGGCTGCTACGACTTCTTCCAGCCTGCCATCTCCCTGGTTTACTGGGACGCCGGTTCCGACTTCGGCTACAACAACTTCCCATGGGAAGGCTTCACCTGCATCGGCAACGGTACGATGACACCTTCCAACCCCGGTGCCCGACCCGACCTGGCTTGGCGCGGAGGCTACATGGATCTCTACGACTTCCAGACCATCCGCCGCTGCAACACGCTGCTGGCCAATGTCGACAAGGCCACCTTCTCTTCTGAGGCTGTGAAGAAGGACATGGTCGCCCAGTGCCGCTTCATCCGCGCCTACCGCTACTTCGTGATGACCAACCGCTATGGTGGCGTGCCCATCATCGACAACTACTCCACGGCGCAGGAGGCTCAGGTGCCACGTTCCTCGGAGGCCGACGTACACAAGTATATCAAGGATGAGCTGGCAGCCGTGATTGCCGACATCAACACCGTGCCCACACAGCGTGGCCGAGCCGGCAAGGGAGCCGCCCTGGCCCTGAAGATGCGCCTCGCCCTCTACGAGAGCGACTGGGCCACGGCCAAGGAAGCCGCACAGGCCATCATCGACCTCGGCCAGTACAGTTTGGAGAGCAACTACGCCACGCTGTTCCAGGTGGCCGGGCAAGACTCCAAGGAGATCATCCTCGCCTCGCAGCAGGAATCGAACAACTACGCATACGACTGGTCGTTCTACTTCCCCAATAGCGTCGGCGGATGGTCGTCGGTGGTGCCCACGCAGCAGTGCGTCGACAACTACGAGATGGCCAATGGTATGACCATCGACGAGAGCGGAAGCGGCTACGACCCCACCCATCCCTACCACGGACGCGACCCGCGCCTCTCGGCCACCATCATCTACCCGGGCTGCGACTGGAACGGAAGCGTCTACAACTCGCTCGACCAGTTCCTCAATGGAGCCAAGAATCCTGACTACTCTGCAACTGGTGACAACGCCACGAAGACCGCCTACAACTGGCGCAAGTATGCCGACCCCTTTAACCAGTACCCCTCTATGGGCAAGGCCAACGTGTGCCCCATCATCTTCCGCTATGCCGAGGTGCTGCTCACATGGGCTGAGGCAGAGAACGAGCTCAACGGTCCATCGGCCCAGGTCTACGAGAAGATCGACCAAGTGCGCCAGCGTGCCGGAATGCCCGCTGTTGACCGCACGAAGTACAACACCAAGGAGGCTCTGCGCGAACTTATCCACCGCGAGCGCGGCAGCGAGTTTGCCGGCGAGGGCATCCGCCGCTGGGATATCCTGAGATGGAAGACCGCTGACGGCAAGATGTATGCCCACAAGGTGCTCAATGTCACGCTGAGCCGCATCGTGGGTACATTGTCGGACAGTCCTACTAAGGATAGCTCCGATCCCACCATGCGCGCTACCATCACCCCGGGTAAGACCGAGAAGATCGAGGAGCGCACGTTCCAGGACTTCAACCGCTATCTCCCCATCCCGCAGTCGGCAAGGGACAAGAACCCGAACCTGTCGCAGAATCCGGGTTACGACGGCGCAAAATAAGCGTTTTGCAAAGTACGGGTTGACACCGCGTCAACCCATCTCAACTAATTGATCATTTACCCCTGACCGCCACCTGCTCTGATGAGCAGGTGGCGGTTTTCATTGTCTTGTGCCGAACTTTGCCTTGTCTTTCTCCATCGAATGCCATTCCCACTCTTAACTTCTGTCTCCTAACTTCTCATTGAATATCCCAGCCATCGCTTTCCTTTATATTTCTCTATCCCTAAAAGTTGCTGATGTAAAAAGAAAAAAGTATATTTGCAAAAAAAAGAAGTTATGGACAAACAGCCACAGTATATCAGATTCGATTGGGCGATGAAGCGCCTGCTCCGCGACAAGGCCAACTTTGGTGTTCTCGAAGGATTCCTCACCACATTGCTTGGCAAGACGATAAAGATTCAGAAGCTTCTTGAGAGTGAAAGCAACCAGGAGAATGAAGATGACAAGCAGAACCGCGTGGACGTCCTCGCCGAGGACGATAAGGGAGAGCTGTACCTCATTGAGGTGCAGAACGAGTCGGAGCTGGCCTACTTCCAGCGAATGCTCTTCGGAACCTCGAAGCTTGTCACTGAGTATATCAACCGTGGGCAGAACTATGATCATATCCGTAAGATTTACAGTGTGAACATCGTCTATTTCAATCTTGGCGGAGGCACGGACATCTTATATCATGGCAAGACCGAGTTCCGAGGTATACACAACGGAGAGGTGCTGTCGCTCTCACCGTTCCAGCAACAGAGGTTTAAGGTGGATGCCGTCAGCGACCTCTATCCCGAGTACTTCATCTTGAAGGTCAACGATTTCAACAAGTGGAGCAAGGTGCCGTTGGAGCAATGGATCTATTTCCTCAACACGTCAGAAATCCCCCACGACGCCACGGCGCCGGGCCTTGTTGAGGCACGGAAGAAACTGCAGATTGACCGTATGACCCCAGCTGAGCGGAATGCCTATTATCGCCATTTAGACAACGTTGTCATCCTGAAGGACAACATCTCCACAGCACGTGGTGAGGGCAGAATGGAAGGTCGCGCTGAAGCCATGAAAGAAACAGCACGAAAGATGAAACAGGGCGGGATGGACGACAAGCTCATCATGCAGTTCACAGGGCTCAAGGCAGAGGATATAGCCCTGCTTTAAGTGAGACAAAGAAAAAGGCATATCTGAAAAAAATAAAGTTATGGACAAACAACCACAGTATGTCAGATTCGATTGGGCGATGAAGCGCCTGCTCCGCGACAAGGCCAACTTTGGCGTTCTCGAAGGATTCCTCACCACATTGCTCGGCAAGAGGATAAAGATTCAGAAGCTTCTTGAGAGTGAAAGCAACCAGGAGAATGAAGACGACAAGCAGGACCGTGTAGATGTTCTCGCTGAGGACGACAAGGGCGAGCTGTACCTCATAGAGGTGCAGAACGAGTCGGAGCTGGCCTACTTCCAGCGAATGCTCTTCGGAACCTCGAAGCTTGTCACTGAGTACATCAACCGAGGTGAGAACTATGAGCACATCCGAAAGGTCTACAGCGTGAACATCGTCTACTTCAACCTTGGCGGGGGAACGGACATCGTCTATCACGGCAAGACCGAGTTCCGCGGCATACACAACGGCGAGCTGCTGTCGCTCTCCTCGTTCCAGCAACAGAAGTTCAAGGTGGACGCCGTCAGCGACCTCTATCCCGAGTACTTTATCCTAAAGGTCAACGATTTCAACAAGTGGAGCAAGGTGCCGTTGGAGCAATGGATCTATTTCCTCAATACATCGGAGATTCCCCACGACGCCACGGCACCGGGACTTGCTGAGGCACGGAAGAAACTGCAGATAGACCGTATGACCCCGGCCGAGCGGAACGCCTACTTCCGCCATTTAGACAACGTTGTCATCCTGAAGGACAACATCTCCACAGCACGTGGTGAGGGCAGAATGGAAGGTCGTGCCGAGGGTCGCGCTGAAGCCATGAAAGAAACAGCACGAAAGATGAAACAGGGTGGAATGGACGACAAGCTCATCATGCAATTTACCGGCCTGAAGGCAGAGGAAATAACTTCATTGTAAGCGGAAACTACCAGCATCAACGCTGTCAAAGCAGGAAAGGCGCGGAAAATGGTGTCGGCCGTAGTTAGGAGATAGAAGGTTCTAAGGCAGGTTCTAAAAAATAGAATCTGCCAAAAACAATACCAACATGAAGACAGATAAAGAAATGATGTGGAAGACACTCTCTTCGGAGTATCTCATACGACGTCCTTGGCTGACGGCGAGACGCGATTGCGTGGCACTGCCCGACGGGCGCGAGAACGACGAGTATTATGTGTTGGAATATCCCGAATGGGTGAACGTGATAGCTGAGACCACCGACGGTCGTCTGATCCTGGAGCGCCAATATCGTCATGCGCTGGATGTGGTATCGACAGAGATCTGTGCAGGAGTGGTAGAGCAGGGGGAGGATCCTCTGCATGCGGCAAAGCGCGAACTGATGGAAGAAACGGGCTTCGGTGGCGGTACATGGACCAAGCTGATGACCCTTTCGCCCAATCCATCTACCATGACCAATCTTTGTCACAGTTTCTTGGCCCGCGGAGTCGTCAAGACAGGCAGTCAATGTCTCGATGCCACAGAGGATCTGGAATTTTTGCTTGTGCCGCGCGAAGAAGTGAGAAAGATGCTTCTCGAAGGCAAGTTTATCCAGGCTCTCATGGTAGCGCCGCTCTACAAGTATTTCTTCGGACTATAGCAGGCACCGTTTAACTTCTCTCTTAATATTCTACCTGATCTTAAAACATTTTTCCTGTTGCGAGGCTTTCGCCACCGAATCTCGTTGGTCAGAGACAAGCTCTTTTGTATAGAGTAGAATTAAAGACAATGCAGCGGTAAATCATCCCTAAAAGTTGACAACTTATTTCTGTAAAATGACATAGCGAATGCCCGATATCGTGTGGCATTCGCCATATCATCGTGTGGCATTCGCCGCATCATCGTGTGGCATTCGCCGCATCATCGCGTGGCTTCCGCCGCATCATCGCGTGGCTTCCGCCGCATCATCGCGTGGCTTCCGCCACATCATCGCGTGGCTTCCGCCACATTGTAGTTTAACGCTTTTGGTTGACTACTTTAAGCCTTATTTTTAATGTTGGTTGACCCGGTTAAACATTACTTTTATTTTTGGTTGATACAATTCTTCAGCTGATTGACGAATAGATACAATAAACCCTCTGCGGCTCCTTCTCTCTACAAGAATGGCCACAGAGGGTATTTGGCTATTTAAGTTTAAGAAATCAGTTGTCAGCTCAGGAAATCATGGTCTTGATGTCCTCATCCACAGTTGTGATGGTTCCCAGGCCAAACTGTTCCTGTAAAACTTTCAATACGGCGGGCGATACGAAGGCGGGCAACGTAGGACCGATGTGGATGTTCTTGATGCCTAAGCTCAGCAGGGCGAGCAACACGATGACGGCCTTCTGCTCATACCAGGCAATGTTGAACACGATGGGCAGCTGGTTGACGCTCTCTACACCGAAGATCTCTTTCAGCTTCAAGGCCACGACCACCCAGGAGTAACTGTCGTTGCACTGTCCGGCATCCAACACGCGGGGAATGCCGTTGATGTCGCCGAGGTTGAGCTTGTTGTATTTGTACTTGGCGCAGCCCGAGGTCAGGATCACTACATCCTTGGGCAGGGCTTCGGCGAAGTCGGTATAGTAGTTGCGGCTCTTCATGCGGCCGTCGCAACCGCTCATGACAACAAACTTGCGGATGGCTCCGCTCTTCACGGCTTCTACGACCTTGTCGGCCAAAGCCGTCACCTGGTTGTGGGCAAAGCCACCGATGATCTCACCTTGCTCGATGGCTTCAGGTGCCTGGCAGTGGCGGGCCATCTCGATCACCTCAGAGAAGTCCTTGTGGCCTTTAGCGTCGCTGGCAATGTGCTTCCAGCCGGGATATCCGGTGGAGTTGGCGGTGAATACGCGGTCCTTATAGTTGGCGTTGGGCAGTGGGGGAACGATACAGTTGGTGGTGAAGACGATGGGACCATTGAAATGCGAGAATTCTTCCTTCTGCTTCCACCATGCGTTACCGTAGTTGCCCACGAGGTTTGAATATTTCTTCAGTTTTGGATAGTAGTGCGCAGGCAGCATCTCACCGTGGGTATATACGTCGATGCCCGTGCCCTGAGTTTGCTCGAGCAGTTCTTCGATGTCGCCCAGGTCGTGTCCGCTGATGAGAATGCCTGGCTTCGTGCCAACGCCGATGTTGACGTGAGTGGCCTCGGGCTGTCCGAAGGTCTCGCAGTTGGCTTTGTCGAGCAGGGCCATCACGTCGACGCCATATCGGCCGGTCTCCATCACTAAGTCGAGGAGCTCATTGCCCGGAGTTGCAGGGTCTGCCGTCTTGGCCAAAGCACGTTCCATGAAGCGGATGATGTTGCGGTCGGTATCGCCGAGACGGGCGGCATGCTCATAGTAGGCAGCCATGCCCTTGAGACCATACATGGTCAGCTCCTTCAGTGAGCGGGCGTTCTCGTCGGCTTCTTTCAGCACGCCCACCTCGCGTCCTTTCTGCTCATAGTCTTCGGGAGCCACTTCCAGGGCCACTGCTTCCAAGTCGGGCACGGTCAGGTTGTTGTCCTTGGCCATGGCGATGAGCTGGCGCTTGCATTCCAGGGCGCGAGTGATTTTCTCCGCGATGCTATCGTTGTCGAAGTTGGCATTGGTGATGGTGGAGAAAAGTCCGTCTACGATCACTTTGTCTACCGTTTCGGGTATCTCTATATGATTGTCGTTGAGAACTGAGGCCACAGCTCCCACACCTTTGAGCGTGAAGAGGAGCAGGTCCATGAGATGAGCTGTCGCGGGCTGCTTTCCACACACGCCCTTAAAGACACATCCTGTTCCAAATGCCGTTTCCTGGCACTGATAGCAAAACATCTGTTTTTCCATAATCTGTTAGTTTATTTAATGAATTTCTTTCATTTTCTGTATCTCGTCCACTCCCTTTGCCGAGGGTGGAAAAGATATGCATTGGCTAAGGCCATCAATCCAAGGCGGACTGTTCCATCTTGATGAATCTCGGGAAGATGAGGTGGTTCTCCAAGGCCACGTGCTCTTTCAGGTTCTCGAAGAAGTTGTAGAGTTCCTGATTCATCAGACGGTAGGAGGCGCAGCCGTCGGTGGGCGTAGTGAAGTTCTCCGTAAGATCGCTGATGTGCTGCCACGTTTCGCCCGTAGCGTCGTGCTCCATCATCATCTGCCGGATGGGGAAAGCGATGCTGCCGCAGTGGAAGGGAGCAGGCTCACGTCCTTCTTCGTGGGCTTCGAAAATCTCGTAGAATTGTGGGAAAAGGATTTGTTCCTCCTTGGCGAAGTGGGAGTCGAGCTCTTCAAAAGACTGCTCCACAGCCTGCCGCACCTCATGAAGTTCGGGGTGGCGTTCGCCGTGGACACGCTCTACCTTCTTTACCAATTGCAGCAGTTCCTCGTGGTGCTGATGAAAACCGCGGTGGTGCTTTTTCAACACATAATCCACAAGCAGGTCGAGTGGCCATGAAGCAAACGCGGGAGCACCCCCACGGACGTCGTTCACTTCAAGACTCGCGACTACATCATCGGTCTTCAGTCCCTTATCCTTGCACGCCTTGTCCAACGGCTCGTCGCCGTGGCAGCAATAGTCAATGCCTAAGTGCTCAAACACCTTGGCGCGGTTGAAGTCTTCGGCCACTAAGGCACCAACTGTCATCTCTTTATTTATCTTATCATTCATCTCTGTGTTGTTTTTGTTTCGCTGCAAAATTACAGATTTTACGCACTCGAAATATTAGAAATTTAAGGGTTCTAACAATGCTGTTTATCGATTTTTTCGATGAATGAGCAAGAATCCCAAATAATTAATGTATCTTTGCAAAACTCATGAGTCGGAAACTACCAACATGAGACAGATCATTGGACGTTAAAAACTGCATCTAAAAACAAAATCGATGGAAATCAGACAACTGCGCTATTTTGTCAACGCAGCCAAGACATTGAGCTTTACCGAGGCTGCACGACGGTCGAATGTGGCCCAAAGTACGCTCTCCCAGCAGATTAAGCAATTGGAGAACGAGCTTGATGTGACGCTTTTCCACAGAGAGGGAAAGCATATTCGGCTCACAACAGAAGGACGGGTGCTGCTTGATGACGCACTAAAGATTCTCGAAGATGCCCGACAAGGATTGCAAAGACTTGCCGACCTGAGAGAGTTGCAAGGAGGGAATGTGGCTGTCGCCCTGGCCTCCGGATTGGGTATCTCGGGAGTCCTCACCGATGTGCTGACAGAGTATAATAAGTTATATCCCAAGGTGACACTGACCCTTCATCAGGTGGCGGCACCTTTGATTCCCAATCTTCTCAGACGGCATGTGGTAGACTTGGCCATCACCTTCCTGCCTCATGATATAGACGACGACCTGCAGGCCGCCCAGCTTTTCGGCACCCATGTCTGTGCCACTGTGTGTGAGCACCACCCACTGGATGGTCGGCAGCAGGTCAGCATAGAACAGCTCAGCCATCATCCCTTGGTGCTTCCCAGTCATAATCTCTACATCCGTACAGCCATCGACCGTACAGCCAAGAAGCAAGGATTAACGCTTCAGCCTGCAGTGGAGATCGACGACCTCTCGCATATCATCTATATGGTGCGCGGTGGGCGCTGGGTGTCGTTGCTGCCGGATGCGGCGACATTAGCCGTGAGAGGCTTGTCGCGTGTCCCGCTCGATACGCCCATTCCGGTGCCTACGTCGGTCATCACTCTTGTCGAAGGCTATCAGCGCAAGGCCGTCACAGAGTTCCTGCGGCTGCTGAGCCGTACGGTGCGCTTGCTCACGCAATTAGGCAATGAGACTTGCGATATTTGCGGCGAGACGTTTATCACCTGAGTGTTGGCAGAAATACTCTTGATCTCTCGGGACAAGACTGATTTCTCTCAATAGCAGATTCGTGCAGAGTGAAGTCCACTCAAGGACATCGTCCGTGAGCCCTCATGGAACGCTCGCTAACTCTAAAAAAAATAAAATATTGCCGTTTTATTTGTTAATGTGCTAGTAAATGGGTATCTTTGCATGATGCTATATTTTTGATGCAGACAAAACAATAAGATTTTTTATTTTTTAGATGAACGTAATTACAAAGACCGTTCAATTGCCTGATGGGAGAACCATCTCGATTGAAACAGGAAAAGTGGCCAAACAAGCTGATGGCGCTGCTGTGCTTCGTATGGGAAACACAGTGCTTTTGGCAACAGTTTGCGCGGCCAAGGAGGCAGTCCCCGGTACGGACTTCATGCCCCTGCAAGTAGATTATCGCGAGCAGTACGCTGCCGCAGGTCATTTCCCCGGTGGATTCACCAAACGCGAAGGAAAAGCCAACGATGATGAAATCCTTACCTCTCGTCTCGTTGATCGTGTGCTTCGCCCCCTCTTCCCCTCCGACTTTCACACGGAAGTATTTGTTAACGTGATACTTTTCTCGGCCGATGGCGTAGACCAGCCCGATGCCCTCGCAGGCTTCGCTGCCTCTGCCGCCATGGCTTGTTCAGATATCCCCATCGAATGCCCCATCTCTGAGGTGCGCGTTGCGCGCGTCAATGGCGAATATGTCGTTGATCCTACCTTCGAACAGATGAAGGAGGCCGACATGGACATCATGGTCGGTGCTACCAAGGACAACATCATGATGGTGGAAGGTGAAATGGACGAGGTGAGCGAGCAAGACCTCATCCAGGCCCTCAAAGTGGCTCATGAGGCCATCAAGCCTATGTGTGTGCTGCAGGAGGAGCTGGCCAAGGAGCTCGGCACCGACAAGAAGCGCGAGTACTGCGACGAGACCAACGATGAGGAACTGCGCGAGCAGGTGCGTAAGGAGACTTACGACAAATGCTATGCAGAGGCCCAGGCCGCCGATGCCGACAAGAAGCACCGCGAGGAGGTCTACGACAACATCAAGGCTGAATTTGTTGAGGCCTACGATGCTGCTCACACCGACCTCAGTGAGGATGAGCTCGAAGAAAAACATGCAGAGATCGACCGCTACTATGCCGACGTGCAACGCGACTCCATGCGCCGCAGCGTGCTGGATACCGGTCAGCGTATGGACGGCCGCAAGTGCGACGAGATCCGCCCCATCTGGTGCGAAGTGTCACCCCTGCCCATGCCCCACGGATCTTCTATCTTCCAGCGTGGTGAGACGATGTCGCTCACAACCTGTACTTTGGGAACGAAACTCGACGAGAAGATGATAGACGACGTGCTCGTCAAGGGCTACCAGCGCTTCCTTCTCCATTACAACTTCCCGCCCTTCTGTACGGGTGAGGCTAAGGCCCAGCGCGGCGTAGGACGCCGTGAGATTGGACACGGGCACTTGGCTTGGCGAGCCCTCAAGGGACAGATTCCCGCCGACTTCCCCTACACGGTGCGCTTGGTGTCGGAGATTCTCGAATCCAACGGCTCCTCGTCAATGGCTACTGTCTGCGCCGGCACGTTGGCCCTGATGGATGCCGGTGTTCCGATGAAGAAGCCCGTGAGCGGTATCGCCATGGGACTGATCAAGAATCCGGGTGAAGACAAGTATGCTGTGCTTTCTGATATTCTCGGTGACGAGGATCACCTTGGCGATATGGACTTCAAGACCACAGGTACGAAGGACGGACTCACCGCTACACAGATGGATATCAAGTGCGACGGCTTGAGCTTTGAGATTCTCGAGAAGGCTCTGATGCAGGCCAAGCGCGGCCGTGAGTATATCCTCGGCAAACTGACCGACACCATTGCTGAGCCCCGCAAGGAACTCAAGCCGCAGGTGCCCCGTATTGAGGCCTTCGATATTCCCAAGGAGTTTATCGGCGCCGTTATTGGCCCGGGTGGAAAGATTATCCAGCAGATGCAGGAAGACACAGGTGCCACCATCACCATCGACGAGACCGACGGTGTGGGTAAGGTGCAGGTGTCGGCTCCCAACAAGGAGAGTATCGATGCCGCTATTGCCAAGATCAAGGCTATCGTGGCAGTGCCCGAGGTGGGAGAAGTCTATGAGGGTACCGTGCGCAGCATTATGCCCTACGGTTGCTTTGTAGAGATTCTGCCCGGCAAGGACGGTTTGCTCCACATTTCAGAAATCGACTGGAAACGCTTGGAGACCGTTGAGGAAGCCGGCATCCACGAGGGTGACAAGATTAAGGTGAAGCTCATGGAGATAGACCCCAAGACGGGCAAGTATAAACTCTCTCACCGCGTGCTCATTCCGAAACCCGAAGGCTATCAGGAGCGTGAGCGCCGTCCGCGCCGCGAGGGTAGCAACGGCGAACGCCGTCCACGTCGTGAGGCTGGCAATGGCGACCGTCACAACAATGGTGGCATCGACCGCCGTCAGCCGCGCCGTTCGGAGCATGGCCACGACGAGTATCATGATCCGTTGGCCAACCGCGAGCCAAAGGGATTCACCGATGCTCTCGACCATGATGACTTCTAATCGTTAGAGAAGCAACTCTGCCGCCGTTTGTGCCGGCAGGGTAGAGATGAATAATACGAAAGCCCATTTCTGCAATGAATCCGTTCATTGTTGAGTGGGCTTTCATGCTTATCGTACGCTTCCTCCGGTCAGCACAATCCCGGTAAACGGAAGATATATATATAATGTGAACAGATCAATTTGGTGAAATCTATTATTGTTTAATATTTTTTATGAAAAGAATCAAGAAAAGCCTATTTCTTTGCGCCTTGGCACTGTCGATGGCGCAAGTAAGTTATGCGGTCCCCGCTTATCCGAAGCCTTTCAAGGTTAAACAGGCCGACGGAACTTACATTACTATTCAGCTGCGAGGCGATGAATTCTCGCATTTGGCCTATACGGCAGATGGTTATCCTCTGGTGTTCAACGACGCTACAGGCAACTACGATTATGCCCAGGTCAGCAACGGTCTCATGATGCCCAGTGGCATTGTAGCCCGCGAGGCCGGAATGCGCTCCGCTTCCGACGTGGCCTATTTGCAGCGTGTGAATCTCACGGATGTCAACACGGTTCTCACTGACCACGCACAGAAAATGCGCAAGGGACTCAGCGAGCGCTCAGCAGCCATGAACGGCAATGGCCCACGCAGAATTAACTCCCAGGATATTTTCAACTGCAAGATCTCTGACTATCCCACGAAGGGCAACGTCAAGGCACTGGTGATCCTCGTCAGCTTCACCGACCGTCAGTTCCAGGATGACAATCCTCATGCCGTGTGGAACAACAAACTCAACGGCCGCAACTATACTGAGGGCAACAGCACAGGAAGTGTGTGGGACTATTATCATCAGGCTTCTGACGGACAATACGATCCCGACTTCGTGCTCGTGGGTCCTGTGAAGGTGGCTCACAACGTTTCCTATTACGGCGGAAACAGCTATGGTGGTCAAGACAACTATGAGCGCGTGGGTGAACTCGTTGCCGAGGCTACGGCGCTCGCAGCCGACTCTTTGGACTATTCGCAATTTGATACGGATGGCGATGGCAAAGTTGATAATGTCTATTTCATCTATGCTGGTTATGGAGAGGCCGACAGCTATTATTCCAACACCATCTGGCCCCACAGCTACTACTATTCAGAGCTGATAAGCCAATACTCCTCACAGTTGGATTCGCTGAAGTTCAACGGCAAGGAGATAGACCGCTACACCATGTCGCAGGAAATCAATGGCCAGAACAATCAGACTGTCGGTATCGGTACGTTTACCCATGAATTTGGCCATGTGTTGGGCTTTGCCGATCACTACAACACTGTGAATCCCTATGCCTCCGGCCAGCTGAACAGTTGGGACTTGATGGCCTCAGGCTCCTATAACAACGACCAGCACACGCCTCCCACCTTGTCAGCCTTCGAGCGTGCGCAGTTGGGATGGCTGGAGCCTACACAGCTCCTGGCCAGCACCGACACGCTGATCAATCTCCCCTGTCTGTCGGACAGCAATTTCGCCTATGCTGTGTCTATACCCAACAAATCGAATGAAGGTTTCCTTATCGAGAACCGCCAGCGCAAGGGTTGGGACACCTATCTGCCCGGCGAGGGCATCCTTGTTTGGCATATTGATCTGGATCAGAATATCTGGATGAGCAACACGGTGAACAACAATCCCAGCCATCAGCGTGTGGACATTGTTGAGGCCGACGGCTCTGCCGACGCAGACTCCGGTGACCCCTTCCCCGGCAGGAATGATGTCAGACAGTTTGACTTCAAGTCATGGTCGCGCGATGCTGTGTTTTCCTTTGCTGATGTTTATGATCCCGACAACTTGGACAACATGAAGTTCCTGCTCAAGTACGAAGGCTTCTCCGTAGCTGCTCCCGACACCATCATTGTGCGCGACCTGCTCGGCAAGTCGATGACCCTCGATTGGAACAAGGTTCGTGGCGCCCGGTCGTATGACCTCGTGGTGTCTTCTGCCGCAGGCAACACTTCCTACGAAGATCTTTCCGACACTACTTTGGCACTGACCAACCTCACGCCCGAGACCGATTATACATTGAAGCTCGTCGCCAAGTTGGGCATCTACTCTTCAGATACTCTCAAACGCGTCGTGAGAACGCTGCCCTTGCAATTCCAGGAGCGCACCATTACGGCTTATCAGCCTACTGACGTGAAGCCTAATTCGTTTGTTGCCCAGTGGGAGAATGTTCCGGGGACGGAACACTATTATCTCACAGTCAATGAGCGTCAGCTCACCGGTACCGACAGCATTGAATATGGTTTCACCGATCGTGCAGCCGGAATGCCGCAGGGATGGAGCTCTTCTTCCTCTACGTTCAGAACTTCTCTCTACGGAGAAAAGTCTCCTTCTCTCGCTTTGACGCGTAATGCTGATTCGCTGCTCATCGTTGCCCGCGGCGACTCGCTCATCAAGGGCGTGAGATTCTGGTGGAGTGGTACGCGTACTGGCAATCACTTCCTCGTTCGCTATCTCAGCGAAGACAGCGTATGGACCACCGCCGACACATTGACTATTGAGGTGGCACGCCACGACAGTATTTCAAGCTTTGAATTCAACAAGGTGAGAGCCATCAGTATCGTCTTCGACCGAGCTGCTAATAGCGGCTATGGTTGTATAGATGATATAAGAGTGAGATTCGTCTCTCCCGTAGACAACCCCATGGTTACGGATATTGACGTCAATACCGATACTTCTTATATCGTAGAAAACTTAGAGAGCAACCATCGCTATTCTTATTCGGTATATGCTGTAAGCGGTGAGTACAAGACTCCGGTTTCCAATATCATTGTAGTACAGACGCTGCCCGACGTGACGGGAATTGAGGCCGTCGATAAGGAGAATAGCTCAACAGCCGTATATTTCGATCTAAATGGCCGTCGTGTAAATATCTCTACATCTCCCGCTGGCGTTTATATCGTCCGTCAGGGTGGCAGAACCTACAAAGTGCTTAAGAAGAACTAAACAGAGCAGGAGACAGAAATCTAAAGTTCCTTCTCAACACTCATAATCCACATAGGCTCAACTTCCGCAGGTGAAATACTGATTTCACCACAGAAGTTGAGCTTTTTTGATGTCTGTTTGCATAGCGCACTGTACGCTCTTTTGTCTACGCCAAAGTGATGAAGGGTAATGTCGGAAAGGTCAAAACTTCTTTTTCCAAATTTTAACAACCAATCTTATTTGAATGTCTGATTATTTTTGTAAATTTGCGAAGAATGTGAACTAACCTATAATTGTTGGCCAATGGCAAAGATGGGAAGATTCATTTGCGTGTTGTTGCCGTTGATGTTTCTCGACGTGCTGACTTCTATGGCTGTTTCCATGAATACTATGGAAGCTGGCAATCGGTCTTTGTCTGTCTGGACCCATGAGGTGAAAGGTAAAACCATGTCGGTGGCATGGAACAGAATCTCTAAAGCCGCTGTTTATAGGCTGACTGTCAGTTCAGAGTATGGTACAATCGTATATGATGATCTCACCGACACTCTGCTCACACTCACGGGGCTCTCCCCTGAAACTAAATATAGCCTTCAGCTTAGTGCCTTTGTAGATGGAATCCAGGCCGAGAGTTCCATATTGGATCAATCCACTTCCTCGTTGCAGTTTAATGAGTTGCCTTGTAAGGCCATCGATCCTACGCAAATCACCAACTGTTCGTTTGTGGCCAGATGGAAGCCCGTTGCCAATGCGGAGCACTATTATGTGAGCGTTTGCGAGCGTGTGGCCGATACAACCTGTACCATTAGTTTCGGCTTTCCCAATAATGACTCAGAAATGCCTTGTGGCTGGTCGTCTTCGTCAAAATCCCTTAGTCATGATTACTACGGTGAAAGCGGCATCTTTTCGCTTCGGCTTCCTAAAGACCGCGACTCCTTACTCATCGTTGCCCAAGGCGACTCTCTCATTAAGGGCTTGAGATTCTGGTGGAGTGGCAGCCACTCTGGAAATGCTCTCATTGTGCGTGAGCTCAACGCAGATGGACATTGGTTCACGGTTGGCATCCTCAATACAGAGGGGGGAAAGGATTCTGTCGCTAACTATTCGTTTGACGGGGCCTACGCGGTCAGCGTGAGTTTCAAGCGCCGTACGGCAGGCTATGTCTGTGTTGACGATGTTACCACCACCGTTGCGACTTCACACGATCATCCCCTGCCCAATATGTGCGCTCTCGATGCGGGTGACGACTGTAAGTTGAATGTCAGCGGTCTGCGGTCCGGTGTTCAATATACCTATCGTGTCTATGCCACTGCCGGTGGACAACGTACTGCGGTGTCGAATCCCATCACGCTGCAGACCTTGACGGATCCTACGGCAATTGCTGCTGTGGATGTCAGCAGGCTTTCCGGCCCTGTCAGGTTCTACGATCTTTCCGGACGACGTGTTAATTATTCTACGGCACCTTCTGGCATCTACATCGTGCGCAAGGGTGGCAATACCTACAAAGTGTTGAAGAAATAATTTTTTGTCGGCAAAGGAATTCCTACTGAGAATTTGACGATAGAAATACAACCAGATGACGATGAAACCGCGGAAAATGAGATAAATGAAAAATCTAAATTCTCTTATATAATAATGAAAAAACTACTACTCACGGCAGCTGCGGCGCTGAGCCTGTCAGTTGCGGGAGCTCAAGGCTACGAGCCTTCACCACAGATCAAGAAAGCACAGCAGGAGTTTCAGGACCAGAAATTCGGCATCTTCCTTCATTGGGGCATCTACTCCATGTTGGGACAGGGCGAATGGGTGATGAACAACCGCAGTATCAATTACCAGGAATATCCCCATTTGGCCGACGGCTTCTATCCGTCGAAGTTCAATGCCGATGAGTGGGTGACTGCCTTTAAAGACGCCGGTGCCCGTTATATCACCTTCACAACCCGTCATCATGATGGTTTTTCAATGTTCAAGACAGCCACGTCCAATTACAATATTGTCGACGGTACACCGTACGCACATGATGTGTTGGCCGATTTGGCTACCGCATGCCATAAGCAGGGAATCTCCTTGCACCTCTATTACAGTCACCTCGACTGGCACAGGCTTGATTATCCCTTAGGAAGAACGGGACTGAAATTGGGGCGCCCCACCGACAAGCAAAATTATGATGAATATTTCAAGTTTATGAACCGACAGCTGACAGAATTACTGACCAACTATGGCCCGGTTGACTGTATTTGGTTCGACGGTTGGTGGGATCACGACAGCGACGCAAAGCCTTTCGACTGGCGTCTCGATGAGCAGTACCGACTGATTCATCAACTTCAGCCGCAGTGCCTTGTGGCCAACAATCACCATCAGTCGCCCTATGCTGGCGAGGATATCCAAATCTTTGAGCGCGATGTGCCGGGTGAAAACAAGGCCGGACTCAGTGGTCAAGAGGTCAGCCAGCTGCCCTTGGAAACTTTCCAGACCATGAACGATACTTGGGGATATAATATCACTGATAAGAACTATAAATCTGCCGATGAAATCGTGCGTTTGCTTGTAAGCACAGCAGGCCGCAATGCTAATTTGCTGCTGAATATAGGCCCCCGGCCCGATGGTAAATTGCCCCAGGAGAGTCTCGATAGGCTGAAAGCCATCGGCAAATGGCTGCGCGCCAACGGAGAGACCATCTATCGTACGCGTGGCGGCATTGTGCCACCTCACGATTGGGGCGTGACCACGCAGCGGGGCAAGACACTCTATGTGCATATTCTCAATCTGCCCGACAAGAGCCTGTTCCTTCCCGTTGAGAATGTGAAGAAGGCAGTCATGTTTGCCGACAAATCTCCTGTGAAGGTCACTCGTTGTCCTGGAGGCGTAACGCTGTCATTTCCTGCCATTCCATCGGGTGTAGACACCATCGTAGAGGTGACGCTTCAATAGCATTTGGCCATCTAACAGTATAATCTTTTAACTCAGAGAACGATACAATCTTATAAATATGCAACCAGTGACTGACTATACGTCAATTTTAAGTCATTTTCTCATAGAGGGAACTGTGGATCGCGTGCAGCCCCTTGGCAATGGACTTATCAACGATACATTGAAAGTTACGACCGCGGGTGCGGACAGTCCTGACTATGTCTTGCAGCGAATCAACAATGCCGTCTTTAAGGATGTGGATCTTTTGCAGCACAACATTGATGCTGTAACGGAACATATCAGGAAGAAGCTGATCGAACAAAACGAAACGGATATCGACCGCAAGGTTTTGCGGTTTGTAAAGACGGATGAAGGAAAATCTTATTTCCGCGATTCCATCGGCAATTTTTGGAGGCTTTCGGTATTCATTCCAGGGTCTTTAACGCTGGAACGCGTTGATCCGGAGACATCTTACGAAGCCGGAAAGACTTTCGGACAATTTGAGGGAATGCTTTCCGACCTGCAGGAACCGCTGGGTGAAACCATTCCTGATTTCCACAATATGGAGCTGAGAGCCCGGCAACTTCATGAAGTTGCAGCAGCAGATCCGATGGGACGAGTGGGGGAGCCTGCCGTAGTGGATTTGCTTCATGACATGGAAGCCGATATGCAAGAGATGTGTAAGGCTGAGCGTCTGTATCGTGAGGGCTTGTTGCCCAAACGTATTTGCCATTGCGACACGAAGGTCAACAATATGCTTTACGATGCGGATAGTCGTAAGCCCCTGTGTGTAATTGACCTGGACACGGTGATGCCCAGTTTTATATTTTCTGATTATGGTGATTTCCTCCGTACGGCAGCCAACACTGTAGCAGAGGATTGTCCGGAACTAAGTAGCGTAGCTTTCAGAACAGATATTTTCAAAGCTTTCACCCAGGGTTATCTTGAGTCTGCCAATTGGTTCCTGACGCCCGTTGAGCGGGATCATTTACCTTTTGCCGTGGCACTTTTCCCCTTTATGCAGAGCGTGCGTTTCCTTTGGGACTATCTCAACGGAGACAAATACTGGAAGGTGAAATATCCCACCCACAATCTTGTAAGGGCTCAAAATCAGATGGCTCTCTACAAAAGCGTGAAGGCGCATGATAAAGAAATGGCCGATTTCATCGATAAAATAGTTCGGTAGTTGAATCTTATTCCAGGAGAGGCATGCGGGCTCTGAGGCGGATCTTATTCCGATGATTTGCCCTCCTGCCTTTTCTCTGCCGCTTTTTTTTGATATTCCGAAGGAGTGATTCCATACATCCGTTTGAAGGCCCGTATGAAGCTGACGGCATTGCTGTAGCCCACTTCTTCGTAGATGGCCTGTATGGTCATGTTGCCGTAGTGCTCCTGATCGTTAAGGCGGCGTGTAGCCTCGCGCAAACGATACTCGTTGAGCAATGTTTTGAAATTTTTGTTGTAGTACTCGTTGATCACCTGAGACACATATTTGGTGTTGGATCCTACGGCCTCGGCAAGTTTCTGTAGGCTGAAATCCGGGTCGCTGATGGATGATACATTGTTGAGAACCTCATTGATTTGCCCCAATAGTTTTTGTTTCTTTTCCCGTTCTGGCCCATCCTTGACAGTCGGATGACGGGCCTTCACCTTGTCTACGGTCTTGGCCAAGATGTCGCGGTTTTCAGCCAATAGTTTCAGCTGTCCCTCCTTCATCCGTTTGTTGTTGCGGAATATTATGAAATATAGGGGGCAGATGTTCCGTGTCTCCTGCCACCTGATGCTGTTGTATTCTCTGCGGAATGCTCGAGACTCTGTTCGCTTATTACTACCAACTCTCTTTGTGTGTCTTGAGCGTCTAAACATACGTTAAATTATACACGGTTTTGTGTTAAATGTTTTTCTTTTATTTGAACTTATTAAATCTTTTCCTATATTTGCCAATGTGTCAGATGGTAAACGTAAATGCGTTTAGACCGCTCATAAAGATGGTTTAATCTTATAAAATATCTGCCTATGGTAAATTAATGAACGCTTTTTTTAACGCATGGACCATTACAAAATCCATACATAAGTCATTCACTAAAAATCTGTATCAATGATGATTAAATTTTTACTACTATGTACCGCGGCATTTATTACCACAGCCGCATCCGCACAGACCTACCGCCTCGACTCTATCTACAGCAGTCTTGGTAATGAGGAGAGCATTTTCGGTTACGACACCGACGGGCGTTTCAACCGTGTAGAACGCCACGACTATACCGGACTGGTCTACTACGACAGTCTTCTTTATAACAGTAACGGTCAGATTGAGACCGACTATTGCTATCAGTACCGTGAGGATGGCGAAGGATTCATGCTCGTCTCAAAGTGCTGCTATGGTTACGACGGCAACGGCAATCTGATTTGGCGCGACAACTACAATTCCGATGGCAGCGGAACGCTCGCGCAGAGTGCACACATCGTCTATACCTACGACGACCAAAACCGTTTGGAGAAATACAGTGAGTATTGGGCCGACGACCTGGAGAATCCCTTTGCCATCATGGCATATACCTACAACGAAGCTGGACAGCTTGAGTCTATCGCTGAGAAATATGCCGATTTCTTCAATCCTTCAGACATAGAGGGAGTCGTTCCGCACGATGTATGAATACGACGGGCTCGGACAGCTCGTCAGTGCCAAGGGTTACTATGTCAACTACGGTGAACTCTCGCTGGCCAACGAAAAGCAATATGACTACGACGGTCAGGGCAATGTCACTGAGGATCGTGTTGAGTCAAACGGAAATGTCGTCAGCAAGAACCAGTATCAGTATGACCTCACCGCAGATGCTGCCGATATTTACTATCCTGTGTCGAACGAATACAACATCGGCCGCACGTTTGGACTGAAGAATAAGCTGCTCTCTACTGATGTCTATGTCAATAATGGCGATGGGCTTACTTACGGTTATTCCTTGAATTACGTCTATGGCCCTGCCGGTACTACGGATATCCGAGAGATGGCAAGCTCGTCGGCCGTGGTCAATGTCGGGAATAAGACATTGCAAGTTGTTGGTGGCACCAACAGTACCGTGAGTATTTATAATCAGAGTGGACAGCTTGTTCTCCGTGTCATCGGCCGTGACCGTGTGGATCTCTCCTCACTTCCTTCCGGGCTGTATATTGCCAACGTGAGGGGTGTCGGTGCACCCGCCTCGACGTATAAGTTTGTCCTCAAATAGTATATCTTTCTAAACGTGAGATGATCCTTAACCCGAAGATGTTGCGAGGGGGCGCAATAAACAGTGTAACTTGCCCTCCTTTGGCCGACTGGATCCAACTATGGGCAGCAACAGCCGTTCATGAAGGCTGTTGCTGCTGCGGTTTGAAGAAGTCTTATGCGGTGGGGCGTTTGTAATAAAAGCGTATTGTTAGAATTTGTAGGAAAAGAGCTGCGGCGGAGCTTGTGACTTTGAGGTTTTTTACTTATATTTGCAATTGAAACATTCATTCTCCCTATCTACACAGAGACACAACAGCTCAAGGCAGTTTAAAAATCACAATATAGTTATGCATATTCGTATTAATCCCGAGACATGTATCCAATGCGGCAGTTGCGTGGCTGTGTGCCCCGCAAGCATCTTCCGCCAGTCTGCTCCCCACACCCCGGTCACCGTTGAGCGTGAGGAAGTCTGTATCAAGTGCGGACATTGTGTAGATGTCTGTCCTACAAACTCCATCGATCATGAGCTCTTCCCTTTGGAGCGCCTTCATGAGATAGACTATCAGCAGATGCCGTCACCTGAACAACTGATGAATCTGATTCATGCGCGCCGTTCCAACCGTACTTTCCTCAAGAAAGAGGTACCGGCCTCTTCCGTTGCCATGATGCGTGAGGCTGCTCTCTATGCGCCTACCGCCGGCAACAATCAAATGGTGGAGTTGAATGTCGTCAGTGATCCGGACAGGATTATTGACATCATCCGTTTCACCATCGATACCCTTGGCGAGCATCTTGACATTCTTGGCCCTAAATATGCAGGTGTGGTCAGGGGTGCTCGTCAGGCTTTTGGACATGGCAAGGACGTCATTCTTCGCGGCGCACCCTATGTGATGGTGTTTGCCTCCGACCATAGCTTTGGAGCCGCCGACTGCAATCTCGCTTATCAGAATGCCTCGCTGATGGCGCAGAGCTTAGGTGTGAGCCAGTTCTATATGGGCTTTGTCATGACGGCTACTGCCTTAGCAGACCCGGAGCGTGTGAAGGAGCTCTTCGGCGTGAGTCAGAAGGTGCAGGCGCTGATGGCCTTTGGTATGCCTCGTCTTCGCTACAAGCGTTATGCCGAGCGGGGATAAAGAATTTCGGCTTGCGGGCCTCACAGATGCTTGTGAGGCCCGTTATGTTTCTGAAGCATGATAGAGCCTTCTTGTGGTGTTAGATGAATTAATAGAACCACCCCCCCCTGTAGTTAAATTACTTTAAAAGAAAAGGAATTTATAGAGAATCCTTTTTATTTATAAATAGTTTTCTTAAATTTGCAAAGCAACCTAATAAATAACAAGAAAGGAGGAAGAATAACAGAGAATTATTAGATTTTTTGTAAGGTGAGAACTTTCCATCAACTTTTTTAACCTATCAAACCTAAACTAAAGAAATGAAAAAATTTATAGTAGCATTCTTGGCTATGTTTTTCTTAGGGATGGGTACGGTATCTGCCAAATGGTATCCCTTTGACTTACGTAGTGGAAGATGGTGGATTAATTCAGATGACTTTGCTTCAATTGAAGACATGGTAAATTTCGCCATCTGGTTGGATAATGTGACCGCGACTTGGGCCAACAACCCCATTATCAACTCTAACACAGCTTTCAAAGAGATTTAAGAAAGACTGAGTCGTCTCATTTTGCCAAGGTCTGCTCGCAAAGCGTTTAGACCTTGGCCATAATACAAAGATTCGTATGAAAAGGTATTATTTTATCATCAGCCTCTTGCTTTGCAGCGTATTGGCGCATGGGCAAGACATCACCTTAGGGGGGAACATATCGGTGGAGTTTGTTCCTAAGAAAGTGTACGACTTCGCCACCGTTTCCGTCTACTATGACTATACGCAATCCGTATTCCCGGGTGGCAAGGAGAAGAGGTATGGGGAGACGGTTCTGCTGATAGGGCCACAATATTGGGGATTTATGGATTGGAACTCCTACAAGTCCGACTCTCTCCAAGACGCATACGCGGCAAAGGGACTGCCAAGCTCGGACTTGATAGAGACCCTTACACGCGAAAAGAAGGAAAAGGGAGAAAAAGCCGGCTACCTCTACCCCATGGTTGCCAACCGAAGCGACGGCACCTGCACCATCCAGATGCGCGCCACCTCGTTCACCCCCTCCTACCAATATGAGGAGCCCCTGCCCGAAATGGCCTGGAAGTTGGAGAACGACTCGTGCAAAATCAAGAACTTGGACTGCGCCAAGGCTACATGCAAGTTCAGGGGCAGGAGCTGGACAGCCTGGTACACCGAGCAATACGACATACCCTTTGGCCCCTATCTGTTTGGCGGACTGCCTGGGCTGATCGTGATGTTGGAAGACAGCATCGGCGACTATTCGTTCAAGTTGAGTGGCATACAGGCGACACCCAACGGACGGCCGATCTATCTCCGCAACAAGAAGAACTTGGTGATATACACCACACGCGAGAAGGCCATGCAAGGCGTGAAAAACGAGTGCGGCGATGTGTCGAAAGCCCTCTTGGCCCGCTCGCCCTCCATGGCACGCCAGCATAATGGAGCCTTGCTCAACACAAAGAAAAGCGTTCCGTACAACCCCTTAGAATTAGAATAAGCCCTTGCATCGCCTTTGTATCCTGTGCATAATGCTGCTATTGGCCTCGGCCAGCCTCGGCCAGGGCCAGCAGACTGTGGGCGGCAGAGTGACCGACGCCGCCTCGGGTGCAGCCTTGCCCTACGTCACGTGCAAAGTGGTGGACGCGAGGGGCAAGCTCATCACCTACGCCACCACCAACGCTAAGGGACATTACAGCATTGACTTTTCCGCGGGAAAGGCCAACGCCATCGTCTTCTCGCTCATCGGCTATGCCAAGCAGTCGTTCAAGGTGTCGACCCAGACAGGCCGCCTCGACGTGGCCATGAGGCAGGAGGACGTGCAGGTGAAGGAGGTGGTGGTGAAGTCAAAGCCGATCGTGACCGTTGGCGACACCGTGAAGTACAACGTGGCCTCCTTCGCGGGAAAGGGCGACCAATACATCGAGGACGTGCTGAGGAAGATGCCCGGCATAGAGGTGAAGGACGATGGCAACATATCCTACAAGGGCAAGAACATCAACAAACTGCTCATAGAGGGGCACGACCTCTTGGGCAGCAGATACAACCAGGCCACCCAGAACCTGCCCGCGGAGGCTGTGGCGCAGGTGCAGGTGGTGGAGAACGACCAGCCCATCAATGCGCTGAAGGGTATCCTCCATTCCGACAAGGCCACACTCAACCTGAAGCTGAGGAGCGGCTACAAGACAAAGCCTTTCGGCGAGGCGGTGGTCGGCGAGGGCTTGGGCGAGAAGCATCTCTACGACAGCAAACTCACATTGGTGGCCCTCAGCCGAAGATGGCAGGCCCTGCTGACCGGGCGCGCGGTAAACAACGGCACCAACTTGGGCTATGCCATGACACCCCACATAGACGTTATGGACCCAGAGGGGTACAGCCCATTGCCCAAACCGATACTGACGACAGACTACGATGTGAGATACGCCATCGCCGAAGGAAGATACTTGAAAAACCGCTCGCAGACAGGCGGACTCAACCTGCTCTTCGGCGTGGGGCGCTACGCCCATCTGCGCACAAACATCACTTATTATGGAACGGCAAACAATAGCTCCGACAGCACGTCGAACGCATACGGAGGCGACTACACATTCCGGCTCTATGAGTCGAACCACAGGAGGAAACGACTGCACGACACCCACTTGGACATGACATACGAGCTGAACGCACCCAACGTCTACGTGAGCAATGCACTAAAAGTGGCGTTGTCCTCGCTCACCAATTCCAATTCGCTCAACAGCAACTCGCTCAGGCAGGAAGAGCAGCGACGCTCCCATCCTCTGACGATAGGCAACCACTTGGGCGTGAATGTGAAAAGGGGACGGCAACTGCTCACCCTCCACTCCTTGGTGAGGTATGTGCGCAGGCCGGAGAACATGGATGTTGACAGCCTCAACGCCCAAACGGATTGGTTTCCCTCAGAGCGGCTGACAAACAGGGAACTGCTGACGAGAAACTCCATCGCCACAAGCGTCAGGCTGGGCAAGAACGCTTTGGGAGTCAAATATCTGTTGGACTATAGGGCGGCATGGCTTGATGTGCATTCGCCCGACAGCCTGTGGGCCTCCACGGTGAACAGGCGGATGCTCAACTCGCTGCAGGCCTTCTACACGTTCAAGTATCCGTCGGGCAATGTGAGTGTCTCCCTGCCCTTGCAGTGGTATGGCTTTCATGGAAGTTGGGGAGGTGGGAAGGAAGAAAGCTCCAACCTGAGCCTCGCCCCTGTGGTGGCATGGAAGCACCAGTTCTCTCCCTTTCTGACTTGGAACATGAGAGGGTCGGTCAATGAGGCACCGTCAGAAGACGCTGTGGGCAGTGCCCGCTTGTTCGTCTCCTATAGGAACATGCGCTTCTTTCCACAACGCTTGGGCTGGAACCGGACATCGTCGCTCACCTGCACGCTCAACTACACCAACCTCATCAACATGCTCACTTGCAATGTCTTGGTCACCCATTCCTGGAACTGGTCAGACTGCTATGAGGACTACCAATACACGCCCTCCATCACCTATATCCATACCGTATGGGGAAAGAACAGGACCAAAGTGCTGTATGGCTCGCTGCTGGTCAGCAAGTCTTGGCTGGACTGCGGGCTCGCCATGAACGCTTCGGCCAACTACAACAGAAACAAGCGCACGCTGTCGCAAAACGGGTTGCTGGCCGAAGTGAGGCAAAACATATTCACGGCCAATGCAAGCGTGGCGTTTGACAGAATCAGATGGATGGAAGTGAGAAACACGTTCACGTTCAATCTGGCGTGGCAGGACAAGACACAGGGGAACACCAGCCACACCATGCGCAGCTTCTTCAACGACCTGAGGGTGTCGGCCTACCCCATGGAGCAGTTGCGCATAACGTCAACCATCACCCAAACCACAACCCAAACGTCGCAGCACACCTACTGCACGAATGTGTTTGTCGACCTGACCACTCTCTACAAACTGGACAAGCGCTGGTCCTTGTCGCTTCACGTCAGCAACCTCCTGAACAGGAAACAGTATGTGGAAGCCTCATTCTCCGGCCTCAACCGACATTCACTCACCCTACCCCTCAGGGGGCGCGAGGTGATGATGAAAATCTCATTCAAGATATAGCGGCAGACGAGTCCTCTTGGAGAGGAGGGGGAGACAACGACTGCCATCCAACCCCATGAGCCGTGTAGGTAGGGTTAGGTTCGACCATTAAAGGAATGGCCCAACCTTTATTATTCGTAGAACATAGCTTCACGACCGACACGAGGCACAGCCCCAGCTTTTGGTGGCATCTCGGTTGGAAGATTGTGGACACTCATATAAGGCCGGTTCTAAAAATTAGGCTTAGAAGCCAAGCCGATACGGAAATATGTTGTTTCGGTCGTCTTCTGCATCTATCGGTCTCAAAACGTCAAGTTTCATCGGTCGTGTAGCCCGCTACACTCCCTCTTCAACTTACGTTTTGAATCCCGATATCTTGCAGAACCTTTTCGACAAGCCAAATGGGCAGAGCCAAGCTCGCTTGAGCTCTGCCATGGCGAAAAAGGTATAACCATTCAATTTAGGCCATCCTGTAATTGATTAAAAAATCCCGAGGCTATTCCCGGGATTTTTTGTATTGGTATGGCAGAAGTTGTGTATTTTTCTTTTCTATCTTTTCATTTTGAAGTGTCAACCGTATTTAAAAAAAGACAAGAAAAAAGATTGCGGCACAGGTTGTGCCGTTTTTGATGAATCTTCTATTTGCGGCACAAGTCAGCAGATAGGGTAAGCGAGAGACCTCTTGCTCTTGACAACAAATGACAATCTGCAAGCACATTTGAAGACGCTGAAACCAGGGGCTGTGTGTTCCCGATGGAAAAAGAAAAAGGAGTTAGATTTACTCTAACTCCTTAATTTGTAATGCGCTCCAGGATGGGCTTGAACCAACGACCCCCTGATTAACAGTCGTAAAAAGTTGTGGTTTTTATACTTTGTTTTCATTTGGGATGAATCTCATTTGTTAACGATTTTAACTAAAAAGTTTCCGAACTATTGAAGATAAACAACAGATTTTGAAGGAGTTTTTACGCCACACTTCCATAATGCTGGCTGACGTAGTTATATACAGCATCGCGGTAGTAGTTGATGCTTTCGTCGGAATAGCTCTCGGGGAGTTCTTTCCAGAGGATGTCGCGGATGGTGATGATGATGGAGGCTTTTGTTTCTTGTTTGTCGAACGGATGATCCATCGTTGAGAGTTGAGCCTTGATGGTTTCCAGAAGGTCCTTGGCTACAGTTTTCAGTTTCTTGATGTCTTCCTTTGAAAGGTCATCCTTCATCAGCACATCGTACATGGATAGCTGTTCGTCATTCTCAAAACCTTCACGAATGTAGCGCTTTTCCTCCTCGGTCAGGTCGTGAGAGAGATTCATCAGTTCTTCGAAGGTCTTCTCTATCGTGGCGCGGTTCTGCTCCTGGTTGTAGTCGTGAATAATCTCCTGGTACTTCTCGTAGAAGTTGATGCGCGACGGGTTCTGTGCCAGCATCTGGGCGATACGCTCCTGCAGCAGTTCCTGAATGTCTTTCAGCACGAGGTTCTTCTCTTTGCTCTTGGCAAATTCGCGGCGAAGCAAATCAAAGTCGATACCACTGATGTCGAAACGTCGCGGCTCAGCAGCCATCGTCCCTTCGCCATCGAGTTCCAGATGTTCATTCACAATTTTGTTGATGGCCACGCTCAAATCTGTGATGTCAGCATGTTTGCGTTTCTGTTGTAACTCCTTGTATATGGCTTCAATGGCATCTTTCTGTTGTTTCATCTCGGATGTGATGTCCTCGCGATCGAGGTATTTCCAAAGCTTCAGCAGCGTGGAGGCAAACGTGCAGTATGACTTCCTGATTTCCGCTGTCTCGCACATCGCGTTGGCCGCCTTTTTCAGCAACGACAGCTTTTCGAAATTCTCTGCTTTGATGAGGTCATCCAACTCAAAGTCGTGCTCTTTCAGGAAAGCCGTAGCAGCAGCTATCGTCTCTATTACATGCTTAATGAGTTCCTTCTTGTCGATGGTTGGGTCGCTGCCTCCTGCGCCACCTTCCGGGTTGGCGGTATAGTCGGCCAATGCCTGGCGCAGGGCTTTCACGATGCCGATATAGTCGATGATCAGACCGTTTGTCTTTCCTTCCGCCACGCGATTGGCACGGGCGATGGTCTGCATCAGCGTGTGTGCCTTCATGGGCTTGTCGATATAGAGGCATGAGAGCGTTTTTACGTCGAAGCCTGTCAGCCACATAGCGCAGACGAAGACCACCCGTAGCCGCGAGTCATCCGCCTTGAAAGCCTTGTCCAGTTCTTCTTTCTCCATCCGCTCACGGTGTGGCTTGATGTCGAGGCCCCATTTTTGGAACGTCTGTATTTCGTTCTGTTCTTGCGAAACGACTACCGCCATGTCCGTCTCACGCATCCATTCCAATTTGCGCTGCATCTCCTGTGCCTCCTGTTGTGAAGTGCTTTTGGCGATGGCTTCTTCCAATGCCTTGATTTCGCGCTGCCAGTATTCCTGCACATAGTTGAACATTCGGACGCACGTCACCTTATTATAACATACGAACATCGCCTTGCCCGAAGTCCATAGGTCGCTGTAATGATGCACAAAGTCCTTGGCAATCAGGCGCAGGCGCTTGGCAGCCGTCAGCAGATGCACCTCCTTGGCGAACTCGCGTTCCAGTTTGGCCTGTTGCGAGGCATCCAGTTCGCCTGCTTGTTCCAGGGCGGCGGCAATCTCATCGTTGATTTCCGGATTCTTCAGGTCCTGCAGTTTCTCACCACGATTCTCATAATAGAGGGGCACGGTGGCTTTATCCTCTACGGCTCGTTTGAAGTCATAGATACTTACGTAGCCACCGAATGTACGCGCTGTAATATTGTCGTTTGAAAGCAGCGGTGTGCCTGTAAAACCAATGCGGTGGGCGGTGGGCAGCAAGTGCATCAGGTTGTCGGCAAAGATGCCATTCTGCGTGCGGTGCGCCTCGTCGCTCATCACGATGATGTCGTGGTCGGGATAGATGGGTTCAGCCTTCGGGTCGTTGAACTTCTGAATGAGCGAGAAGATGAACGACGGATTGCCTTTCAGTTTCGTCTTCAGGTCCTCGCCGCTGCTGGCAATGAACTTCTTTGCCTTCACATTGCCCAACAAGCCGCAGTTCTCAAAAGTATCACTGATTTGCTTGTTCAGTTCATCGCGGTCTGTCAGCACCAAGAACGTGGGCGAGCCCTCAAACTTGCGACGAATTTTCTGCGAGAGGAACAGCATCGAGTAGCTTTTACCGCTTCCCTGTGTATGCCAGAACACGCCTAACTTGCCGTTCAGATACTGGCGGTTGCGATACATCTCCACAGCTTGGTTCACACCGAGGTACTGGTGGTTGCGAGCCAGAATCTTTGTCGTATGCCCTCCGCTATGGTCGTAGAGGATGAAATTTTCCAATAAGTCCAGAAAGTTCTCTTTTTTGCAGATACCTCGCAGCATCGTTGGCAGCTCGATGTTGCCAGCTTCCTGTTCCGTCAGTCGTTTCCACTCGTGGAAGAACTCCCATTTCGAATCGATAGTTCCCACACGTGCCTCCAGTCCGTTGCTGAACATAATGAACGCGTTGTGATAGAACAGTTGCGGAATCGTATCGAGATAGTCACGATAGTTCTTGTTGAATGCATCCACCACTTCCACGTCGTGGTTCTTCAGTTCCATAAACAGCAAAGGCAGTCCGTTCACGAAGCCCACGATGTCGGCACGACGATGATAGAGTGCACCATACACCCACATCTCGCGGACACACAAGAAGTCGTTCTTCTCGGGCGAATCGAAGTCTATCACTTTGGCACGCACCTCTTCCGTCTCGCCGTTCGGCTTTACGCGGGTCACGGGCACACCGTCCTTGATGTACTGATACTTCTGCTCATTGATTTGCATCAGCGTCTGCGAGCTCATGTGTTCCGTCATGCGCTCCACGCACTCCTGCAGCTGCTTGTCCGTCAGCCACGGGTTGAGCGTCTTCAGCGCTTTGCGGAAACGTCCAGTCAGCAGCACCTCGTGATAAGACGTGCGCCCCAGCGTGCCGTTCGTGCCAAGCACCTCCTTATCGAAAGCGTACACACTCGTCCAGCCCAGTTCCTTTTCCATCAACTCGGCTGCACTCCGCTGTATCAGTTGGTCTTCGCTATAGTCCTTTGCCATATTCTCGTTGTTGTTTGTTGTTTTACTTGTTCTCTCTTTAGTTTCTGTAGCTACTATAGCTTCTATAGTTTTTATAGCTACTATAGCTTCTATAGCACCTATAGCCTACTGCCCGAGCTGCCGCTTCAGGGCTTTTATCTCCTCTTGCTGCTGATAGTAGGCTTTCAGGGCTCGTTGCTTTAGGTCTTCGTAGGCGGTCTTCCATTGGGCGGCTTCAGTCTGGGCGACCGACAACTGCTGTTGAAGCAGGGGTAAGGCGCGCTCCAACTCTGCCAGGCGCTCGTCCTGCTGCTTGCGATATTCGGTGCGTGCTTTGTGCATACGCTCCTTCACGCCACCTTCCTTGATGAATATTTCTTCTACCTTCTTCAGATACTTGTTCATCATGGTATCCACCTGAAAGCAGAGGGTCAGACCGACATTGGCCATTTCCTCGGCTGTCCACTGCTGAAGGTAAGGTTCGTAGTCAGCCAACAGATTGTGGCTTTTGGTGAAGTCTTGCATCGGTTGGAAGCGCGGGTTGATAGGGGTCCATTGCGTCAGTTGGCGGGATTTCAAGAAGTCCTCATAGTCTTGGCGCAGTTCGCCTATGCTGGAGCGGGCCACATTCAGCAGGTTCAGTTCCATGGCGGTAGAGGTCTTCCCGTCCTCAGAGCCTTCCACGATGTTCTGTTTGCCAGAACGGGCGGCCTGCACCATCTGGTCGACGGTGCGGTCGCCATGTTTCGGGAGGAAGCGCTCGCAAAAGGTGTAGGTCAGCTGATAGAGCACCACCGACTTCTGATAGAACCGCAGGTCTTGCCACTTGGGCACGCTCCTGAAGATGCTGGGTATCTGTCCTTTCTTATTGTCGTCGCCAGTATTTGCCATATCTTTCCCATTCTTTTGTCTTGTTCTCCTAATACTATTCTTACAATCATCATCTATTCCGTCTATACCGCTATCTCTCCACCCATCAGTTTGGGAAGCAAGCGGTCGCGAGCCTCGGTGAGGAGGCGGATTTGGGATTGGAGATTCTTTTGTTGCTCAAACATAGTTGAAACGACAGAAGTGAACCCATCAATGACTCTTTTTGCTGGTATTACTATTTCTTTATTCTTAACAACAATGCCGCTTATATTTTGCTGCCCAGCACCACGAGCAATTGCATTGAACTCATCGCGTAATTCATATAACTTCCAAAACAGCCATTGCCAAGATATAACCTTTTCATCAGCAATCAGCCCTAATGCAGCTTGATTACAGCAGCACTCTGCAGATAGTATTCCTAATCGTCCTAATGTAGGACTTGCATAAATTGCCATCAGAATTGTATTAGCAGGGAAAAGTTTTGTAGATGAATTGTTATATCCCTCTTGGGTTATATATTCTTCTGTATCAAGAATCCAACTGTCTAACAATTCTTTTGTTTTTACCCACCTAATAGTGCCATTCTCCCAATAACTATTCTTATTTCTTGAAGGCGTACTTCCTGATGTGATCAAAGTACACACATCATTTATCGTATTCTTCTCCCACCCCTCGGGAACACCATCGACAATCTTGGTGTTTTCGTGGCCGGGGAAGTGAAGGTCAACGAACCATTCCTTATAGAGTCGCTGCGCTGCTTCCTCCAATAACTTTATCTGCTTCTGATAGTTCTCTATCAAAGAGTCGTAGCGAGAAAGGGTGGCTACAACTTTTCTCATTATCTTTTCATCATCAGGGACTGGTATCGGGAATTTTCTTAACAAAGAGAGTGAAATGAATGGCTGGCCAGAACCTTGTAAGCTATTATATATAAAACCTTGACCTTTATTACTTGAAAGATAATAATGTAACCATTTTGCTCTTGTCTCATCACCAATCTTAAATAATGCAAGGTTTTTAATTGCGTATTGTGGATTATCCTTGACCACTGCACTTTTACCAAGGCCATTGCCTATCATGGACATTAGTACATCCCATCTTTCAACTTTACTACGTTCGTTAATTTTTAGATAGTCACTTTCTGAGATTAAGTAGGCATCAGACAAATCTATTTGCCCATTGCTTATATGTTTTGCAGTAACAAGTTTATACCCACATTCAACTTGCTTAGGAGTATCATGTGTCCCATCTCTAACGGAATCGCAGAAATCTTCTGCTGTTAAAACTTTCCACTCACTCATGCCTCATCCTCCTTCTGTTTTTTGTCTCTGAGTTCGTTTTCAATATCCTCAATAGATGGCAAAGCGCTCTTGAAGTCCTCAGTCAGTTTGTCGAAGATTTCAACGGAAGAGACCCCAATGGGAGATTCTACCCCTTGTAGAGTATATTCTGCCACAACATCATTTTTGTCTTTACATATAAGGAGACCGATGGTGGGGTTATCGTGCTCAGTACACATCTGTTTGTTGACTGCTGAGACGTAGAAATTTAGTTGTCCAATGTGTTCAGGCTTGAAGGCTGTCGCTTTCAGTTCTATCACGACATAGCAATGTAGGCGCACATGATAGAACAGCTGGTCAATGTAGAAATCTTCATCTCCAACGCGGAGATGTACTTGGTGACCATAGTAGGTGAAGCCCTTACCCAGTTCCAGCAAATACTTAGAAATGTGAGAGTCGAGATGTTCCTCCAGTTCTCGTTCCTGCATATCCTGACGCATGCCCATGATGTCTATAACGTAAGGGTCTTTCGTTATTTGCTGTGCAAGGTCGCTCTGCGGTGTGGGTAGTGTCCGCTTGAAATTGCTAATTGCCTTTCCCTGCCGTTCGTAGAGGTTGCTGTCTATCTGCCAGCCAAGTACTGTGCGGCTCCAGTTGTTTTCAATGGTCTGTTGGATGTAGAACAAAGCCATGTTCACATCCTTGCATCGCTGCATAATAAGGATGTGATGCCCCCAAGGAATAGAGAAAAAAGATTGCGGCACAGGTTGTGCCGTTTTTGATGAATCTTCTATTTGCGGCACAAGTTGTGTCGCAAATGGAAATACGTCTTTATATGTGATATACCATTTGCGAATTCTCTCTATGTTACGCAAAGAGAACCCCTTCATTTCTGGAAACTCTGCCGACAGATCCTGACTGAGTTGCTTCAGGAAACCGTCACCCCATTTGGCATTCTTTTGTTTCTCAACGATGTCGCTCCCCAACTGCCAGTAGAGCTGCAACAGTTCGGTATTGACTTTGACGGCTGCTTTTATCTGACTCTGGCGTATGCGTATCTTTAGTTCGCCAATCCACGCAGCATAGTCCTTGTTAATATGTATCAGATTACTCATTTCAGTTCCTCCCATGCTTTTTGTATCTCGTCCATCAAGACGTTGGCTTCCTTGTTCAACTGTGCTAACTCGGCATGAATCTCGGTCATGCGCTCATGGAAATCTACGCCATCATCTTCCTGTTCGGCCACGCCGACGTAGGCACCTGGAGTAAGAGAATAGTTCTTTTCTTCTATCTCCCGAATAGTGGCTATCTTGCAGAGACCAAGCACATCCTTGTATTCGCCATCGCCAAACTTTTCTGTGAGCCATTCAAACTGACGGGCCGTTTCAAGAAGGTCTTCCCAATGCTCTATAGTCTCTTTCCATTCTGCTTCTACCTGTTTCTTCTCTTTTCGGGTGGCAGCAGCAATGGCCTCTTTTGCCTGTTTTTTCTCGTGTTCTAAACAGGCGGCAAACCTTGTAGAGTACTCCTTTTCGCCATTCTTAATAACTTCTTCCAGTCTTTCAGGTGCCAATGGAGCAAATACATTATCAAGTATCTCAACATAATCTCTGATTAACGATAGGTATTTCTCTTTCTCTCCACGATATAGGTGTACGATGGCTTGCAGGTTGCGCAGCTGCCACTCCGTCCACTCGTTGAGGGTGCGGTCAACCACCGTATAGTAGTTGCGGGCATCAATGAACAGCACCTTGTCGCGAATGTCGGCGTGCTTGTTGCGGTCGAAGAACCACAGCGAGCAGGGCAGGGAGAGCGTGTAGAAGAAATTGTTGCCCACGCTGACCATCACGTCCACATCGCCCGTCCGTACCAGTTTCTCACGGATGTCACGGTCTTTATTGGCGCTGTCAGTCGCCGAACTGGCCATCACGAAGCCAGCACGACCGTGATCGTTCAGGTAGGCATAGAAATAACTAATCCAAAGATAGTTGGCATTACCTATCTCCTTAGTCTTCTGATTCACGCCAGGAAGACCGAAGGGCAGGCGGCCAGCGGCTGAAGCCGACTCCGCTTTCACCTTATCGACATTGAAGGGCGGATTAGCCATCACATAGTCGCACTTGCCGGCGAGGTTATAGGCATCGTGATAGAAGGAGTTGGCTTCGTCGCCAGAGATGATTCGGCCGTTCAAACCATGAACAGCCATGTTCATCAGACAGAGCTGCGCATTGTATTCCACCTTTTCCTGTCCGTAGAAAGTCATCTGAGTGTTTGCGTTCAATCCTGCCTGATTCACAAAGTCGCCCGTCTGTACGAACATACCACCTGAACCACAGGCAGGGTCGAGCATCACTCCTTGCGTGGGCTCCAGCACGTTGACCAGCATCTTTACTAATGACTTCGGCGTGAAGAAAACGCCATCGTCGGAAGCTACTGCCTTGGCAAACTTCGAGAGAAAGTATTCGTAGATGCGTCCGATGATGTCGCCACCCACCTCGTCGATGGTCTTGTTGTTGAAGATGCGAAGCAGTTCGCGCAAGAGGTTATCGGCAAACATCGTGTAGGTCTTGGGCAGTACGCCCGTCAGTTGCTCGCTTTGGTCTTCCACCAGTTGCATAGCGTTATTGACGGCCTCGCCCAATGAATTAATTTCCTGTCCATCCTTGGTCTTCAGGCCAGCAGCCACAATGTTGTCAGGCAGATTCACCAGATAGTCGAACTGTGCTTCACGGGGCAGATATAATGCACTTTTGGCAGCGAAGTCACTGGGCTCCACAGGCATTACACGACCTCCACGGCTGGGGCGATTCTGCTGGATCTCAGCCTCCACCATCTTAAAGCGGCTGTAGGCATAGCGCAGGAACAGCAGTGCCAACACAGGCATGCAATACTGACTGCTGGTCAGTTTACTGCCTTGTCTCAAAAGATCTGCCGACTCCCATAACTCAGCTTCAAGTTTTCTTATATTGATCATACCTTATATGGTCTTATTCTGTTCTTATTAATTCGTCCACGCTCACCTTCAATGTTTTGGCTATCTGAATAATTGTTTCCAAATTGGGTTGGTTGGTATTTGTCACCCACTTTGATACAACAGCAGGATCCTTGCCAAGCAATTCGGCAAGCTGCTTGTTGGTCATGTTCTTCTCTGCAAGTACCACCTTGATTCGGTTCAAAAGTTTACGTTCCATTGGTTTGTGTTGATATTATGTCGCTAAGTTACGATAAATATCTGATAAAAGGTGAAGATAATCTGTAAAAAAGTTGTTCGGTAACGAAAAAAAGATACTTTCATCAACAATTATTCGATTTGCCGACACAAAACCATGGGCAATTTACACACCATATATAAATAGGTCAGAACCATGAATACAGCAGATAGGGTAAGCGAGAGACCTCTTGCTCTTGACAACAAATGACAATCTGTAAGCACATTTGAAGACGCTGAAACCAGGGGCTGTGTGTTCCCGTGGTGTTCCCGATGGAAAAAGAAAAAGGAGTTAGATTTACTCTAACTCCTTAATTTGTAATGCGCTCCAGGATGGGCTTGAACCAACGACCCCCTGATTAACAGTCAGGTGCTCTAACCAACTGAGCTACTGAAGCAGTGTGCAACCTTGTTCTGAATTGCGAGTGCAAAGGTACAACAGTTTTTTCATACTGCCAAACTTTTCTCCACTTTTTTTTGAATTTTCCTCAATTATTTTAAAAATCCCGCCAAAGATGGGATTTTCACCTAATTATATATTACTTTTGCACGCATAATCTATAAACGATACATCGAGAATGAAGAAACTTCTATTTCCCCTGTTGCTGCTGTTGGCTTTGCCTCTGTCCGCGCAGACCGAAAAGCAGCACAATTTCAAGATAGCGAAAAACCTGGAGCTTTTCAATGATGTCTACCGCTATCTTGACGCCATGTACGTCGACACGCTCGATGCCGACACCATCATCCCCATGGGCATCAACGCAATGCTCTCGGCCATGGATCCTTATACGGAGTTCTACCCGGAGGAAAACAAGAAAGACTTTCAACAGATGGTGGCTGGTAAATATGCGGGTATTGGTGCCATTATCCATCACAACTACAAGCTCGACCGCACGGTGATCTGGGAACCCTACGAGGGCATGCCTGCGGCTGAGGCCGGGCTGAAGCGTGGTGACATCATTCTCTCCATCGACGACGAGAGCATGATAGGCAAGTCCGACGACTACGTGAGCAGCCACTTGCGCGGGGAGCCGGGCACCTCGTTTGTGCTGAAGATCAAGCGTCCCACGACGGGTAAGACCATGAAAATGAAAATCACTCGGCGGGCCATTCAGATGCCCACAATCGACTATGCCGGTGTGAAGGACAGCATAGGCTATATCTCGCTCAACGGATTTACGGAGAACTGCGCGCGCGATATCCGCAACTATGTCATCGACATGCGCAAACAGGGCGTCAAGGGACTGGTGCTCGACCTGCGCGACAACGGCGGCGGACTGGAGGACGAGGCTGTGAAACTGGTCAACATCTTCATTCCGCGTGGCAAAGTCGTCGTGACCAACCGTGGACAGTTGAAGCGGATGACGGTGGAGTTCCGTACTACCACCGAACCCGTCGACACGGTGATGCCCGTGGTGGTGCTCGTAAATGGCAACACGGCGTCGGCGAGCGAGATCACCTGCGGTGCCTTGCAGGATTACGACCGAGCAGTTATTATGGGACAGCGCACTTTCGGCAAGGGCATTGTCCAAAGTACCGTGCCTTTGCAGTATAACTCCATGCTGAAGCTCACTACGGGTAAATATTATATTCCCAGCGGACGTTGCATCCAGGCTATTCGCTATACCCACGGACGTGGTGGAAAATGGCAGGAGGAAGTGCCCGACTCGCTGGCCAAGGTGTTTCACACCGCCAACGGGCGTGAGGTGCTCGACAACAAGGGTATCAAACCCGATGTGGAGATCAAGCCCGACTCGCTGGCCAATATCACGGCCGCGCTCTTCAGTCTGATCGACTCCACCAACACCGTGCCGGAGTTTGAGCAGCAGTATGTAGCCAAACATCCCACCATTGCCCCGGCCGGTGAGTTTGAGCTGTCGGATGCCGACTATGAGGAATTCAAGCAACTTGTGCTGAAAAACAAGTTCAAGTACGACATGTATACCGAGCGCTATCTGAAAGAACTGAAGAAGCTCGCCCAGTTTGAAGGCTACTACGATGATGCCAAAGAGGAGTTTGCCGCCCTGGAGAAGAAGCTGGCCCACAATATTGGCCATGACCTGGACTACCATAAGGAGGAGATCAAGAATATGTTGGCTTCCGAAATCGTAGCTTGCTATTATTTCCAGCGCGGCGTGGAAGAAAATGGCCTCCGTCACGACAAGGTATACAAGGAGGCTGTACGGCTGATCAACCATCCGGCCGAATACAGCAAGTTGCTTCAGCCGAAGAAAGATAAATAGGGAAGAAGAAAAAATGCGGATCAAGCAATAAGGGGGCGACGGTTTACACGTTCGTCCCCTTTTTGCCTTCATATTGGTCGAGCACTTTTGCCATGCGTTCGCGTCCGATGGCAATGATACGCTCCGATTTGTCGTAGTCGAAACTGCCGTAGCGGCGCAGTGACAGGTCGAGAAGGATGTCGGGCGGTGTGAGCCGCAGTGACAGCTGGGCGTTCTGGTGGATCATGATGCTCGCCGTGCGGTTCAGCAGAGTGAAGTAGTTGAAGTCCGGGTTCATTCCTTCGGGCAGGATGCGTCTCACCAGTCTCAGCCATCGTGACGATGCGATGCGTCTCGCCTCGGCCATCCGTTTCAGCGTCAGCTCTGCCTTGTAGTCGCGTCCGCACACGTTGACAGCCACGAGCAGGTCGCCTTCGTGGCGCATCACGCGGTTCAGCGGCAGCGGATTTGTCGTACCGCCGTCGATGAGAATCTTCCCGCCCGTGCGCACGGGGGAGAAATAGGCGGGCAGTGATATACTTGCCCGGATAGCTCCGTAGAGGCTTCCGTGGGTGAACACTACCTCATGTCCGCTCTCCCAGTCGGTGGCTACGGCGGCGTAGGGAATGGGCAGGTCGTCGATGTCGCAGTCGGGAACCAGCGCCTTGAGTGCATCGATGATCTTGTTTCCCCTCACCAAATGGTCGAGTGAGGGCGAATAGTCGGTGAGCTCGCGGATTCTCTGCTTGTCGATGTTTTTCATCCATTCGCGGAATTCTTTCAGATGACCGGTGGCATACATGCCTGCCACCAGTGCGCCCATCGATGTGCCGGCAATCGACTTGATGTGATAGCCACGCGCCTCCAACTCTTCGATGGTGCCGATATGAGCCAGGCCGCGCGCCCCGCCGCTCGACAGCACGAGGGCCACGTCTTTCTTGTTTCCTTGGATGTTCTTCACCAAGAACTCCTTGATCTCGGTGAACATCTTCATGATGGCGACTTGTTTCTCGCTCATGGCTTTGGAATTTTTCTGTTATGGCTGCAAAATTACGAAATTAATCATGAAGCGCAAAAACGTAGTGAGAGAAAGGATAAATATAAAGAATGTTTTAGAATGTCGATATTCGAGAATGTGGGTAATAAGCAGTTTGCAGTCCATTGTCTTGTTATAGCCTTGGCGGGAAAAAGGCTCAGCTTGTGGTATTTTGTGATTCCGTCACTTCCGCCAACTGAGTCCCCACCGGCCCGCATAAGGGTCCCCGCCGGCCCGCATATGGCAGACGGCGGGATGGCATATGGCTCCCGTCGTGAACTCCCGTTGGTGGTGGCATGAGTGATTGGAAAAAGACCGGTCAATCCTTTGTCTGTCTTATGCCGGCTTTTGTTGAACGACGGGATGACAGACTCCGCCGCAAATGCGTCAAAATAAATGAAAGGAGAAAGAAAACCGTGCAAAAACTTGTAGGAATGCAGAAAAAACAGTAACTTTGCAGTGTTCAGTGGAATGAGGGGCTCCGAGAGAGCTCCTCATTTTATTTTAATAAGCTATTTAACTATAGTCAAAATCGTTACGTATGATTGACAAGAACGTCGTAAAGAGTTTAGCAGAAGAGTGGTTGAAGGATAAGGAATATTTCCTTGTAGACGTGGACGTGACTCCCGACGACCGGATCGTCGTGGAGATCGACCATGCCGACGGCGTATGGATCGAGGACTGTGCCGAACTGAGCCGTTACATAGAGAGCCATCTCAGCCGTGATGTGGAGGATTATGAGCTCGAAGTAGGATCGGCAGGATTGGGTCAGCCTTTCAAGGTGGCGCAGCAATACGTCAACTGTATCGGCAAGGAAGTTGAGGTGCTCACCGCCGAAGGCAAAAAGGTGCGCGGCATCCTGAAAAGCGTCGACGGCACGAAGTTCGTTGTCACCGTGAAGGAGAAAGTCAAGGTGGAAGGCAAGAAACGCCCTCAGATGATGGACGTCGACTATACCTTTGACATGAATGAAGTGAAATATACAAAATATCAAATAAGTTTCAAATAAGCTATGGCAGCAAAGAAAGTGGAAGAGTCGATGAGCATGCTCGACTCCTTCAAAGAATTCAATAAAGAGAAGAAGATCGACCAGGCCACCCTGACGAGTGTCTTGGAGGAAAGCTTCCGCAATGTGCTCGCGAAAATCTATGGCTCCGACGACCATTTCACGGTGATCGTGAACCCCGACAAGGGCGACTGCGAGATCTACCGCAACCGTACGGTGGTGGAGGATGGCAATGTGGAAGACGACAATACGCAAATCAGCCTCACCGATGCCCGCAAGATAGAACCCGACTATGAGGTGGGCGAGGAGGTGACCGAACCCGTCAAATTCTCCGACTTTGGCCGCCGTGCCATCCTCAACCTGCGTCAGACGTTAGCTTCCAAGATTCTGGAACTCGAACACGACGCTCTCTATAATGAATATAAAGACCGCGTGGGGGAGATCATCTCCGGCGAAGTCTATCAGGTGTGGAAACGCGAGATCCTCGTTGTCGACGATAAGAACAACGAGCTCACCCTTCCCAAGAGCGAGCAGATTCCCACCGACAACTATCATAAGGGCGACGCGATCCGTGCTGTCGTGGAGCGCGTGACCAACGATAACAACAACCCCAAGATCATCATCTCCCGCACCAGTCCCGCCTTCCTCAAGGCTCTGCTCGAACAGGAAGTGCCAGAGATTGCCGATGGACAGATCGTGATCCACAAGGTGGTGCGCATCCCCGGCGAACGTGCCAAGGTGGCTGTGGAGAGCTTCAACGACCGCATCGACCCCGTGGGTGCCTGCGTGGGTGTGCGCGGCAGCCGTGTGCACGGCATCGTGCATGAGCTCAACAACGAGAGCATTGATGTGGTGACCTGGACCACCAACCCCGTGCTCTTCATCCAGCGCGCGTTGAATCCGGCAAAAGTGAGCTACATCAATCTCGACGAGGCCAACAAGAAGGCTGATGCCTATCTGAAACCCGAAGAAGTGAGCCTCGCCATCGGACGCCGTGGCGCCAATATCAAGCTGGCCAGCATGCTGACCGACTATACCATCGATGTCTACCGCGACGTGCCGCAAGACCAGGCCAATGAGGTCGACGATGTCTATCTCGACGAGTTCCGCGACGTGATCGACGGTTGGGTGATTGATGCCATCAAGGGTATTGGTCTGGACACAGCCCGCCAGGTGCTCGATGCTCCCCGCGACATGCTTGTGGAGAAGGCCGACCTTGAGGAGGAAACTGTAGACTATGTGTTGAAGGTGCTCCGCCAGGAGTTTGAGAAGTCCTGACCATCCGGTGACGCCGCCTATAGGGAACTCCAAGAAAGAAAACAAAGAACAATAAGACAAAAACGTATTAGATGAGTGTCAGATTAAATAAAGCACTAAGTGATTTTAACATAGGACTTCAAACGGCAGTTGATTTCCTGAAAAAGAAATACAATCTCAGTGAAGACTTGGAATCTACATCCAAGATCACTGAAGATCAGTATCATGCCCTTGAGGTGGCGTTTAAGAAAGACGCTGAGACGCGCAGCAAAGCCGATCAGCTGATTTCTAACAAGAAGAAGGACAAGCGCCGCCCGAAGCCTCAGCGGCCTCAGGCCGCTCCCACGACGGAGATTCCGCGCGTGAAGGTGGTTGGCCACATCGACTTGAGCCAGTTGGAGGCCAAACCTTCACAAAGCAGTGCACAGAGCAAGGCTGCCGCTGCCGTCGGCAATGCCAAGCCCGCACAGCCCCAATCCAAACCGCAGGCCGCTCAGACTCCCGCCCAGCCCAAACCTCAGCAGGCACCAGTGGAACAGCCTAAGCCCCAGCCTAAGGCGCAATCCAAGCCTCAGCCGCAGGCCGCCCAGCCGGCATCCCAAACCGCCCAGCAGCCAGCACCTGAAACGAAGGAGGAAACCGCCCAGCAGCCGTCGGTGTTCAAGACGAAGATCGAGCAGGATCTGCAAAACGCGCCCAAGTTGAAAGTGATGGGAAAAATCGACCTCAGCGCCCTCAACCAAAGTACGCGCCCCAAGAAAAAGTCGAAGGACGAGCGCAGAAAAGAGCGTGAGGAGAAAAACCAGCAACATACCGGCGACCGCAAGAAACGCAAGCGCATCAACAGCGACCGCGTGGACATCAACGCTGTCGTTGACCAAATGGACAAGCAAGGCGGCAATAAGAACAAGAACAAAGGCAACAATAACCAGGGCAACAACAACCAAGGTGGCGGAAAGAAGAAAAATAAACGTCCGCAGAAGCCTTTGGAGGTAAATGAGGAGGATGTGTCGCGCCAGGTGAAGGAGACACTCGCCCGTCTGACCAACAAGCAGAACTTCAACAAGAAGGGTGCTAAGTATCGCCGTGAGAAGCGTGAGGCGGTGCAGGAGAGGATGAACGAGCAGGCTTCAGAGGCCAACAAGCAGAGCAAGACGCTGAAGCTGACCGAGTTTGTTACCGTGTCGGAATTGGCCACGATGATGAACGTGAGCGTCAACAAGGTCATCGGAACCCTTATGGGCGTTGGCATCATGGTGTCTATCAACCAGCGCCTCGACGCGGAGACCATCAACCTTGTGGCCGAAGAGTTCGGCTTCAAGACCGAATATGTCAGTGCCGAAGTGCAGGAGGCCGTCAGCGAGGAGCCCGACGATGAGGCCGACCTCGTGAGCCGTCCGCCTATCGTTACGGTGATGGGCCATGTAGACCACGGTAAGACCTCACTCCTCGACCATATCCGCAACACCAATGTGATTGCCGGCGAGGCCGGAGGCATCACCCAGCACATTGGTGCCTACAGCGTGACACTGAAGAACGGGCGCAAGGTGACCTTCCTCGACACGCCCGGTCATGAGGCTTTCACCGCCATGCGTGCCCGTGGTGCGCAGGTGACGGATATCGCCATCATCATCATCGCCGCCGACGACAGCGTGATGCCCACCACCAAGGAGGCTATCGCCCACGCCCAGGCAGCAGGCGTGCCGATGGTGTTTGCCATCAACAAGATTGATAAGCCGGGAGCCAATCCCGATAAGATACGTGAGGACCTGGCCAATATGAATCTCCTCGTGGAGGACTGGGGCGGTAAATACCAGTGCCAGGAGATTTCGGCCAAGAAAGGCATTGGCGTTGATGAGCTCATGGAGAAAGTGCTCCTCGAAGCCGATATGCTCGACCTCAAGGCCAACCCCAACCGCAAGGGTACGGGCACGGTCATCGAGTCGTCGCTCGACAAGGGGCGCGGCTATGTCAGCACTGTGCTCGTAAGCAACGGAACGCTCCATCAGGGCGACATCGTGATTGCCGGCACAAGCTGGGGACGCATCAAGGCCATGTTCAATGAGCGCAACCAGCGCATCGACAACGCCGGGCCGTCCACGCCAGCCATCATCCTCGGTCTCAACGGGGCCCCCACGGCCGGCGACACCTTCCACGTGCTGGACACAGAGCAGGAAGCCCGCGAGATAGCCACCAAGCGAGAGCAACTGCAGCGTGAGCAGGGTCTGCGTACACAGCAGCGCCTGACTTTGGGCGATATCTCACGTCGTATTGCCAAGGGCGAGTTCCACGAACTCAACATCATCGTCAAGGGTGACGTGGACGGCTCCGTGGAGGCACTCAGCGACTCGTTCATCAAGCTCTCTACCGACAAGGTGAAAGTGAACGTCATCTACAAGGCCGTGGGCCAGATCTCCGAGAGCGACGTGACGCTTGCCGACGCTTCCGATGCCCTCATCATTGGCTTCCAGGTTCGTCCCTCAGCCGCAGCCCGAAAGCTTGCCGATACCTGTGGTGTGGAGATCAACACCTATTCTGTCATCTACGATGCCATCGACGATGTGAAGTCGGCTATGGTGGGTATGCTCGACAAGGTGAAGAAAGAGATCATTACCGGTCAGGCCGAAGTGCGTCAGGTGTTCAAGATATCCAAAGTGGGCACCGTTGCGGGATGTATGGTTACTGAAGGCAAGATCCACAATAAAGACAAGGTGCGTGTCATCCGCGACGGTATTGTTGTCAGGACCTGCGAGATGGGTGCGCTCAAGCGTTACAAGGACGACGTGAAAGAGGTGCCTACGGGTATGGACTGCGGTATCAGCCTTGTCAACTACAACGACATCCAGGAAGGCGACATCCTCGAGACATTCACCGAGATTGAGGTGGAGCAGAAACTTTGATGTTCTGTTCCCCATCCTCTTTCAACAGGACGACAAAGGGTCGGGAACGGATTGCTCCGCTTCCGGCCTTTTTTGCAAGACGGAATGACTCCGTGGCATGCCTTTTGCTAATAATAAATTATATGGAACTAAAGGTAAACGAAAAAGATAAAAACGAATATGTGAAGAAGGTGGCGCATAAAAAGTATGAATATGGCTTCACCACCGACGTTCACACAGATATCATCCCCCGTGGACTCAACGAGGACGTGGTGAGGCTTATCTCCCAAAAGAAGGGTGAGCCTGAATGGCTCCTCGATTTTCGGTTGAAAGCCTACCGCCACTGGCTCACAATGGAGCAACCCAACTGGGGACATGTGCATGTGCCGGAAATTGATTTCCAGGCTATCTCTTATTATGCCGATCCCTTGGCCAAGAAACCCAAGAATAAGGAAATAGATCCAGAACTTGAGAAAACGTTCGACAAACTGGGCATCCCCCTTGAGGAGCGTCTTGCCCTGAGCGGCACGGCTGTCGACGCCGTGATGGACTCCGTGTCGGTGAAGACCACCTTCAAGGAGAAACTGGCCGAGAAGGGCATCATCTTCTCATCTATCGGTGAGGCAGTGAAGAATTATCCCGATCTGGTGCGCCAGTATCTTGGATCCGTGGTGCCTTATGGCGACAACTTCTTTGCAGCCCTCAACTCGGCAGTGTTCAGCGACGGCTCCTTCGTCTATATCCCCAAGGGAGTGCGCTGCCCAATGGAACTGAGCAGTTATTTCCGCATCAACGCCCGCAATACCGGACAGTTTGAGCGTACGCTCATTGTGGCCGACGACGATGCCTACGTGAGCTATCTTGAGGGATGCACGGCTCCCATGCGCGACGAGAACCAACTTCATGCCGCTGTGGTGGAGATTGTGGTGATGAACAACGCCGAGGTGAAATATTCCACCGTGCAAAACTGGTATCCCGGAGATGAACACGGCAAGGGCGGTGTGCTCAATCTGGTGACCAAGCGCGGCGACTGCCGGGGTGTCAACTCCAAACTCTCCTGGACGCAGGTGGAGACGGGGTCGGCCATCACGTGGAAATATCCCTCGTGTGTTTTGCGTGGCGACAACAGCCAGGCCGAGTTCTACTCCGTGGCCGTGACCAACAACTACCAGGAGGCCGACACGGGAACGAAGATGATCCACATGGGAAAGAACACCAAGTCGACAATCATCTCCAAGGGCATCAGTGCCGGACATTCGCAAAACTCCTATCGCGGACTCGTCAGGGCTACGGCCAACGCCGACAACGCACGTAACTACTCGTCGTGCGACTCTCTGCTGTTGGGGTCCGACTGCGGCGCCCACACCTTCCCCTATATGGACATCCACAACGAGACGGCCATCGTGGAGCATGAGGCCACGACATCAAAGATCAGTGAGGACCAGCTCTTCTACTGTAATCAGCGCGGCATTCCCATGGAGGAGGCTGTGGGGCTGATTGTCAACGGCTATGCCAAGGATGTGCTCAACAAGCTGCCCATGGAGTTCGCCGTTGAGGCCCAGAAGCTGCTCAGCGTATCGCTTGAGGGAACTGTTGGCTAATAAAGAATATTGGTTGTCTATTAATATTATCTTAATTTGGAGTATGGCGATATAAGAGTTGTTTGTAAATGTCTTGCAAATTCTCAGCGGCATGGTGACCTAAACCAACTATTTGGCTTAATGTTTGGCGGTCTCCAACTCCTATCTCCTAACTCCTAACTTATAAAACTTATGTTAGAAGTAAAGAATTTACATGCCTCTATCGCAGGCAAAGAAATATTGAAGGGCATCGACCTCACGGTTAAGGACGGTGAGATACATGCCATTATGGGCCCGAACGGTTCGGGCAAGTCTACACTCAGCGCCGTCCTCACCGGCAACCCTCTCTATACCGTCACTGAGGGTGAGGCCATATTTAATGGCAAGGAACTCTTGGATATGAAACCTGAGGACCGCGCCCACGAAGGACTCTTCCTCTCTTTTCAGTATCCTGTTGAGATTCCCGGCGTGAGTATGACCAATTTCATGAAGGCTGCCGTCAACGCCAAGCGCAAGTATGAGGGCAAGGAACCCCTCAAGGCAGCTGACTTCCTCAAGCTCATGCGTGAGAAGCGCCAGTTGGTGGAACTCGACTCCAAGCTCGCCCACCGTTCCGTCAACGAGGGATTCTCGGGCGGTGAGAAGAAACGCAATGAGATCTTCCAGATGGCCGTGCTGGAACCCAAACTCAGTATTCTCGATGAGACCGACTCCGGACTCGACGTCGATGCCATGCGTATCGTGGCCGACGGAGTGAACAAGATGCACACGCCCGAGACTTCCTACATCGTCATCACCCACTATGAGCGGCTGCTCGACATGATCAAGCCCGACGTGGTGCACGTGCTCTACAATGGACGCATTGTCAAGACGGGCGGACCTGAGCTGGCACGCGAGATAGAGAAGAACGGCTACGACCAGATCAAGGCTGAGGCCGACGCCAAATACGGGAAATAAGTGCGGAGAACTTTGGTTTTATCCGCGCAAACTCCCCAATCTTTAAATTCAAAGTTATGTCCCAAAAAGCAGAACAACAATATATCGACCTATATGGTCAGAACCGGAAGATGATTTGCGACCACTCCGTGGACGTGATGAATGCCGTGCGCGACCAGGCCTTCGAGGATTTCAAGCGCTTGGGATTCCCCTCGCGAAAAGTGGAGCGCTATAAGTATACCGACATGCAGCAGCTCTTCGCGCCCGACTACGGGCTCAACCTCAACCGTCTGCGCATCCCCGTCGACCCTTATGAGGCTTTCCGCTGCGATGTGCCCAATCTCTCCACTTCGCTCTATTTCATCGTCAACGACCAGTTCTATCAGGAGGCCCTGCCCAAGGTGCAGTTGCCCGAGGGGGTGTTCATCGGTTCCCTCGCCGAGGCTGCGGCTCAGCGGCCGGAGCTTGTCGCCAAGTATTATGCCAAGATCGCCGCTACGGCCGACGATGGCATTACGGCGCTCAACACCATGCTGGCGCAGGACGGACTCCTGGTCTATGTGCCGAAAAACGTGAAGATAGACCGCGCCGTGCAGGTGATCAATATTCTCCGCTCGGATGTAGACTTGATGGTCAACCGCCGCGTGCTCGTCATCGTGGAGGAGGGCGCCGAGGCCCGTCTGCTCTTCTGCGACCATGCCGTCGACGACCGCCCCTTCCTCACCACACAGGTGATAGAGGCTTATGTGGGCGACAATGCCCAGCTCTCGCTCTACTGCCTGGAGGAGACCCACTATAAGAACACACGAGTGTCGAATGTATATGTGAGTCAGCAGGCCAACAGCCATTTCGACCATAATGTCATCACGCTCCACAACGGTGTCACCCGCAACAGACTCGACCTTGTCTTCAAGGGTGAGGGGGCCGAATGCGAGCTCAACGGCTGTGTGATAGCCGACAAGAACCAGCATGTGGACAACAACACGCTCATCGATCACCAGGTGGGCCACTGCGACAGCCGTGAGCTCTACAAGTATGTGCTCGACGATGAGGCTGTTGGAGCCTTTGCCGGTCGTGTGCTGGTGCGCCACGGCAGTCAGAAGACGACTTCGGAGGAACGGAATCAGAACCTTTGCATGACGCGCCAGGCGCGGATGTTCACCCAGCCCATGCTCGAGATCTATGCCGACGACGTGAAATGCTCCCACGGCAGCACGGTGGGCCAGCTCAACGATGCTGCCCTGTTCTACATGCAGCAGCGGGGCATCTCCATCAAGGAAGCCCGCCTGTTGTTAGAGTTTGCCTTTGTGGGAGAGGTGATCGACAAGATTTCGCTTGCCCCCTTGCGCGAGCGTCTCCACTATCTTGTGGAGAAGCGCTTCCGCGGCGAGCTCAGCCGCTGCGAGGGCTGCCAACTGTGTAAATAACGCATAATGCACAATTGGCTGCGCGTTCCGATCATGCATGCTGCTTGAGAGGTGTTGTCTTCTCGCTGATTGTTTGTCTGATAAGTTTAATCCTTGTTGGACAATAAACTTGAAAGTTAGAATCTTCTGAACATTTTAATTTTGCATTTTGCATGATGCATGATGCATTGGCAAAGGATTATGAATTATGAATTAAATAAGGTGCGCGCCGATTTTCCCATCCTCTCGCGCACCGTATATGGGAAACCGCTGGTTTACCTCGACAACGCCGCCACCACGCAGAAGCCCCTCTGCGTGTTGGATGCCATGCGCGAGGAGTATCTCAACGTCAATTCCAATGTCCACCGTGGCATTCACTGGATGAGCCAGCAGGCCACCGAACTCCACGAGCAGGCCCGCGAGACCGTGCGCCAGTTTATCAACGCACGCAGCACCACGGAGATCGTCTTCACCCGTGGCACCACAGAAAGCATCAACCTCATTGCCGCCACCTACGCACAGGAGTTTCTCAAGCCCGGCGACGAGGTGATTGTCTCCGTGATGGAGCACCATAGCAACATCGTGCCTTGGCAGCTTCAGGCCCAACGCTACGGTTTCAAGCTCCGCGTGATTCCCATGCTCGACGACGGCACGCTCGACCAAGAGGCCTACCACAAGCTCTTCAATGAGCACACGCGTTTCGTCTCCATAGCCCACGTGAGTAACGTCCTTGGTACGGTGAACCCCGTGAAGGAGATGACGGCCTATGCACACAGCCACGGCGTACCCGTGCTTGTGGATGGCGCACAGAGCACTCCGCATTTCAAGGTCGACATGCAGGACATCGACTGCGACTTCTTCGCCTTCTCCGGCCACAAGATGTATGGCCCCACGGGCGTAGGTGTCTTGTATGGCAAGGAATCCTGGCTCGACAAACTTCCGCCTTATCAGGGTGGGGGAGAGATGATAGAGCACGTCAGTTTCGAGCATACCACCTTCGAGCGTCCGCCGCTGAAGTTTGAGGCCGGCACGCCCGACTATGTGGCTACTCATGGCCTGGCAGTTGCCATAGATTATCTCAATTCGCTTGGCATGGATAACATTTGTGACCACGAGCACGAGCTCACCGCTTATGCCATGCGCCGCTTGGGTGAGATCGACGGCATGCGCCTCTTCGGCACAGCCCCCGGCAAGGATGCCGTGGTAAGTTTCTTGGTGGGCAACATCCACCACATGGACATGGGCACACTGCTCGACCGTCTCGGCATTGCCGTCCGCACGGGCCACCACTGCGCCCAGCCGCTAATGGATCGCTTGGGCGTGTTGGGCACCGTGCGCGCCTCCTTTGCCTTGTACAACACCAAGGAAGAGATAGATCAGCTCGTTGATGGTATTGAACGCGTGGCGAAAATGTTCTGATAACCTAACGGGAAAGCCGAATATCCACAGCCGGCTTTCCCGTTTTTTATTACGTTGTGTTTTCTGGTACTCTTCTGGCCAAGGCTATTGCTTGTGCAGCACCTCCCTGCATTTTTCCAATGCCCATCCGAACCAAAGCATATTGATGACTCTGACCATGAGGCTGAGGTCGGCGGGAAAGACAGCCGCGACAAGAGCCGCTTGGGCGTTGATGAGCCACAGGGTCTGGCTGCGGTTTAGTTTCTCCTCAATCAGTCCCGAATAGTATTCGCTCAGCCAGTCGATGGGTTCCATCAGCCAGTCGGTCAGTCTCTTTATCGCTTCTTTCTTGCTGATGGTGTCTTTCGTGTTTTCGGCATTGATGGTTATTCTCTGTTCCATAGTCGTGAATGGGATTAGTTTCTTTTTCTGTTTGCAAAATTACCCAAAATCGGTGCATCTATGTTTCATTATTTTGCGGCTGTTGTTAAATTGCGATTTTCTTTGTGTCTCATCATGGGAGATTGTGTGTCGTGACGGTCGCCACTCAAGATTCTTTCGGCGTATTGAGCCATTCCCACTCCATGGCCGTAATTCAAATTCCAAGCAGTGAATTGCGGCTATGGATCTTTTCGCGCCCTGTTCTTTCAGGGTTGTAAAGCTGATCCGGATGTGGGTTTGCCTTGCCCGCTCGCTCCCCCTGTCCCGTTCGTCACGATACTTCGTGACGCCCTCAAAACAATATCCCGCCTTTTTTTGAGTTCTTATTATAAAAAATCCATCCCATGCTGAAAGCACACTATTATATAGATAAGGTAGAGGCCGGGTGTGATGAGGCCGGCCGCGGCTGTCTGGCGGGAAGCGTATTCGCTGCCGCCGTTATCTTGCCGCCCGACTACGACAACCCCCATCTCAACGACTCCAAGAAACTATCCCCGCGGCAACGCTATGCCCTGCGCGAGGAGATAGAGCGCGATGCCGTGGCCTGGGCCGTGGGAGAGGTCACTCCCGAGGAGATCGACAAGGTGAACATCCTCCATGCTTCCTTCCTGGCCATGCACCGGGCCCTGGACCGGCTCGCCGTGCGCCCCGAGGCCCTCATCATCGACGGCAACCGCTTCGATCCCTACCGCGACCTGCCCTATACTACTATTATAAAAGGCGACGGCCGGTTCCAGTCCATCGCGGCGGCCAGCATCCTGGCCAAGACCTTCCGCGACGACTATATGGACCGCCTTGCCGAACAATACCCCATGTACGACTGGCAAAGCAACAAGGGCTATCCCACGCGCAAGCATCGTGAGGGCATCCGCCGTTTCGGTCCGTCGCCTTACCACCGCCGTTCATTCCGATTGCTCAACGATGAGCCCCTGCTCCCATTCCCTGAATTTAAAACCCAACAGCCATGAGCCTGCAATCCCCAGCCAATCTGCTGCGCGTCATCCGTCGCCTGACCAGTCCTGCCGGCACCACCTTGGACGAACTCATGCGGCTCCTCGACAGTACGCGCCGCACCGTGTTCTATTATCTCCAACTGCTGCGCGACAACGGATTCACCATCCTTCATCGAGGCGACCGCTACTATATCTCCACCGACTCTGAGTTTATCAGCGACTTGGTGAACAATGTCAGTTTCTCCGAGTCCGAGGCCGTCTATCTCTATCGTCTGGCCAGCGGCGCTGAGCGTTCCCCGCTCTCCGAGTCGGTACGCGCCAAGCTCGAACGCTTCTACGACATCAGCATCTTTGCCGGACAGCCTCTCCACGACCGGATGGCCCACAACGTGGAGCGCCTCTGCTATGCCATCGAACATAAGCGGGCGGCGCTGCTGCTCGATTATATGTCGGCCCACAGCCGCACGGTGCAAAACAGGCTGGTGGAGCCTTATGCCTTGTCTAACAACGACACCGACGTGGAGTGCTACGAGATCACCACCCATCGCAACAAGACCTTCAAGGTGGCGCGCATGAGGGACGTCATCATCTCCGATCACCTCAAGTGGGGACATGAGGCCGATCATCACCACCCATACACCGACGTGTTTAATTTCAGTGGAGAAATACGGCATCACGTCGTACTGGTTCTTGGCGTGCTTTCCGCCAATCTCCTCCACGAGGAATATCCGCGTGCGGCCAGTTGCCTGCACCGCGTGGACGACAGCCACTGGCGCTTCGAGACCGACGTGACGAGCTATATCGGCATTGGCCGCTTCGCCATGGGACTTATGGGTGACATCGAGGTCGTGGCCGACGACGGGTTGCGCGATTATCTGCATCAGCGGGCCAGGGAGATTCTGGCCAAGTAGACCTGCACGCCATCCCTTTTTCGCCCGTTCTGCAGGCGGGCCCTGTCGGTCGGCCACTCACCTATAACCTATCAGTGAAACGCGCTACTTTTAATCTGACAGGAAGCCTTTTATGGCTTCTCAATACATTTTTTGTAATCTTTTGAATCAATTGCGTTAAATAGTGTTTAATTTGTAAATCAGCAGTGTTAATAATTTGTTACGTTAACAAAATTATACTATATTTGCAAAGTGGGACTAAATCAAAATGAAAGCCTAAGAAGTGTAAGTAAGCACTGACAAAGCAAACACTTATACTACGTTCCATACAAATCGGCCAACGTCTCATTTTTTATGGTGACCAGGCTATTTAGAGAGACATTTATTGCGGCTGCTATCGCTTCGCGAAGCGTTCATGCCAAAAGAAGATATAAACATGCGTTAATCAATGCTGACAATAATTTATTAATGAGCAACAGCTATAATTCTATGGAGAGAAGACTAACTTTGATTTTGAGCTTCCTGTTCCTTTGTGTGGGGATGGCATTGGCTCAAACGAAAATTTCCGGAACGGTAGTTTCTCAGGAAGACGGGCAGCCAGTCATTGGCGCCACGGTAATGATTAAAGGTACGAAAACCGGTGTTGCCACCGACATGGACGGACATTTCTCTTTGGATGCTCCAAAGGGTGCCCTGCTTGAGGTGACCTATATCGGTATGAAGACCGTAACGGTAAAGGCTACCGGCGAGAACATGAAGATCGCCATGGGGTCGGCCGAAGCCCACAAGCTGGACGAGGTGGTCGTGACGGGTATCCAGAAAATGGATAAGCGTCTGTTTACCGGTGCAACAACAAAGATCAGTGCCGACGATGCCCGCCTCGACGGTGTGGCCGACGTCACCCGCTCCCTTGAGGGACGTGCTGCCGGTGTGAGTGTGCAGAACGTCAGTAGTACCTTTGGTACCGCGCCTAAGATCCGCGTCCGTGGTGCTACCTCTATCTACGGTTCGTCCAACCCGTTGTGGGTGGTCGATGGCGTGATTATGGAGGATGCCGTCAACGTCAGTGCCGACGACCTTTCGTCGGGTGACGCTACGACGCTGATCTCAAATGCCATCGCCGGTTTGAACCCCGACGACATCGAAAGCTTCCAGGTATTGAAGGATGGTAGTGCCACCTCTATCTATGGTGCGCGCGCCATGGCCGGTGTGGTGGTCATCACCACAAAGAAAGGCCGTGCCGGTCACTCTTCTATCAATTATACGGGTGAGTTCACCTATCGCTTGAAGCCCAGCTACAGCACCTACAACATCTCCAACTCTCAGGAGCAGATGGGTATCTACAAGGAAATGGCTGCCAAGGGTTGGCTTGAGTTCTCCCAGGTTGCCAACAGTTCTTCTGCCGGTCTCTATGGTAAGATGTACTCGCTCATCGATCAGTACAACACCAGTGGAGGCAAGTTTGGCTTGCCCTACACCCAGTCGGCTATGAACCAGTATTTGCAGCAGGCAGAGTTCCGCAACACCGATTGGTTCGACCTGTTGTTCAAGAACAACGTCATGCAGAACCACTCCGTGAGTATCTCGACGGGTACCGAGAAGGCCAACCTCTACGCTTCACTCTCAGCCTACTACGATCCGGGATGGAGCCTCGACTCTAAGGTGCAGCGCTACACGGCCAACATGAACGCTCAGTTCCAGCTCAGCAAGAAACTTTCTATCACCCTGCGTACCAATGGCAGCTACCGTGACCAGATGGCTCCCGGTACGTTGAACCAGAGCACCGACGTGGTGAGTGGACAGGTGACCCGCTCTTTCGATATCAACCCCTTCAGCTACGCTTTGAACACCTCGCGTACGCTTGATCCTTCCATGACCTACACCCGCAACTATGCCAGCTTCAACATCTTCGATGAGTTGGCCAACAACTATATCAAGGTGCAGACGATGGATATGAAGTTCCAGGGCGAAGTGAACTACAAGCCCATCCAGGGACTGGAGTTCAACGCCCTTGCCGACTATCGTGTCTACAAGGCCTTCCGCGATACCTACGTGCTCAACCACTCCAACCGTGCTGAGGCTTACCGCGCAGGTCTCGACAATCCTAACATCATGTACAGCAATACCTATCTGTATACGGATCCCGATAAACCCAACTCACTGCCTATTTCCGTCATGCCTACGGGTGGTATCTTCACCGGCAACCGCAACGATGTGAAGCAGCTCGACTTCCGTTTCACAGGTCAGTACAACCATGTTTGGAACGACAAGCACATCTTCAACATTCTCGTGGGCTTCGAGGCCAACCGTGCCGACTACGATGCTTCCGAGCACAACGACTTCGGCGTGGACTATGAGAATGCCCGCCAGGTTATCATCACTCCCGCGTTCTATAAGATGGCCAAGGAGGAGGGTACCATCCTCACTTCTTTCTCTAAGTCGTGGAACCGCCGCCTGGCTTACTTCGGCAATGTCAACTATTCATTCAAGGGTGTCTATGGTGCCAACGTCACCGTGCGCCGCGATGGTACCAACCAGTTGGGCCGCGCCCGCAAGAGCCGCTGGCTGCCTACTTGGAACGTCAGTGGTAGCTGGACTCCCTCTGAGGACGACTGGTTCAAGAAGTGGGCTGGCGAGCATCACAACTGGCTTTCTTATGGCAAACTGCGTTTGAGCTACTCGCTGACCGGTGAGTCTACAGCCGCTTCGAATGCCCTGCCTATCTTCCGCTCTACAGAGGTTTGGCGTCCCGATGCCAGCCAGCAGGAAATCGGTGTCTACTATAGCCAGCCCGGTAACGACGAGCTGACCTACGAGAAGAAACACGAGTTCAACTTCGGTGTTGACCTCGGCTTCCTCGACAACCGTATCAACTTGGTGACCGACTTCTATTGGCGTAACAACTACGACCTGATCGGCTACCGCGAGACTCAGACCAACGGTCGTCAGCAGGCCAATGTCGCTACCATGAAGTCGCATGGTATCGAGGCTACGCTCTCTACCCATAATATCCGCACGAAGGATTGGAACTGGACCACCGACCTTACCTTCTCTTGGGCTACCACAGAGATCACCAAACTGCTCTCTTATTCCAACGTCATCAGCTTGGTCAGCTCCAGCGGTTATGCGCTTGAGGGTTATCCCCACCGTGCATTGTTCTCTATTCCTTTCGTTGGTCTGAACGATGAAGGTCTGCCCACCATCATCAACGAGAAGGGTGAGATCACAACCACCAACATCAACTTCCAGGAGTACAACCATCTGAGCTTCCTGAAGTATGAAGGTCCTACGGAGCCTACTTTCACGGGTGGTTTGAACAATACCTTGAAGTGGCGCAACTGGCGTCTGAATGTCTTCATCACATACAGCTTCGGCAACAAGCTTCGCCTCGATCCTGTATTCTCTGTGGCCTACTCCGACCAGAGTGCCATGCCTAAGGAGTTCAAGAACCGTTGGGTGGAGCCCGGTGACGAGCATCGCACGACTGTTCCTACGATCGCTTCCGTGCGTCAGTATTACAACGACCACTATTTAAGCTACGCTTACAACGCCTACAACTATTCAACGGCGCGTGTGGCCAACGGCGGATTCATCCGTATGAAGGATATCTCTCTCACCTACGATTTCGAACCGAAGCTTATCCGTCACATCGGTCTCAACACTGCTTCTCTGAAGCTCGATGCCACCAACCTCTTCTTGATCTACTCCGACAGCAAGCTCAACGGACAGGATCCTGAGTTCGTCAATGCCGGTGGTGTGGCTACGCCTCTTTCCAAGCAGTTCACCCTCACTCTCCGTTTGGGTATCTGATAGTAAGTTTTATCGACAACAAAAGAATATTATAATTAAGATACGTATATGAGATCCATTAAATATATTGCATTTGCGTTTGGAACCTCAGCATTCATCCTCTCCGGATGCAGCGACAGCTTCCTTGACAAAACGCCCGATGAGCGCGTGGAAATCAACACGCCTACAAAGTGCGTGCAATTGCTCAACACGGCTTATCCTGAGGGTAGCTACGGATGGGTTTGCGAAATCTCCAGTGACAACATCGCCGACAACAACGCTCCTCACTATCCTTCCAACCCCAATGCCAAGCAAATCCTGACCCACTATAATTTGGGTACCTACGACCGTACCGACGACGAGATGTACCGCTTCGAGCAGGGTGTTTCCAGCACCCAGCAGGATTCTCCTTCTTTCTTGTGGAATACATTCTACAACTCTGTCCACTCTGCCAACTATGTGCTTGAGGCCATCAACGACGGTAAGGTAAGCGACGACAATTCGGGTTATGATCTCAAAGTCGCTGCTGCCGAGGCTAAGCTCATCCGCGCCTACGACCACTTCATTTTGGTCAATGTGTTCTCCCAGGCCTATAAGGATCCCGAGGCCAGCAAGAAGGATATCGGTGTGCCTTATGTCACCGTTCCCGAGACCAACACGGGTGTGAAATACGACCGTGGTAATGTGACCGAGGTCTACGACAAGATTCAGCAGGATCTGGAGGAAGGCTTGGCAGGCATCAGCGATGCCAACTACCGCACGGCTCCCAAGTATCACTTCAACGTCAATGCTGCCCACGCTTTCGCAGCCCGCTTCTATCTTTTCAAGCGTGACTATAAGAAGGTCATCGAGCACGCCAATGCCGTTCTCGGCACCGACTCTGCTACGATCTATTCTCAGTTGATGGACTGGGCTCCCTTCGACAGCTGTTCTTCTTCCTCCGACTATGCTAAGGTTTGGCAGGACTTCAATTCTTCCAACAACCTGATGATCATGGGAACCTACTCCAACATCATGCGTCATGCCCTTGGCTATCGTTTCGCGTTGGTGGGTCAGCCTGCCCGTGATGTCATATTCCACTCTTCACCGATGTGGCAATCTTATGCGGCCAATCCTGCCTGCCTTGTCGGCGGTTACCTTTTCTGGACGGGTGAGGACTACGGCTATGCAGCCGGTAAGATTGCTGAGCGCTTCCAATACACGGACCGTTTAGCCGGTACGGGTTATGTACATACTATGCGTCGTGAGTTCACTCGTTCTGAGCTTCTCTTGGAGCGCGCAGAGGCCGAGATCATGTTGGGACAGTATGACAATGCTTTCCAGGATCTGAACCTCTATACCCGTGGCATGCAGAAGTTCTCTCCTGCCACCTACCGCACCTATCAGTCGCAGGCTCGTATGCGCCCGCTGTCTCGCGACATGCTCGACAGCTACTATGCTTTGTCTTCCAACCCCAACTGCTTCGACAATTGGAATTTCACCCAAAACATGAGCTCCAGTTTCGTGGTTCCTGCTGAGGCTGTGAAGTACATGAACTGCTTGAACGACCTGCGCCGCTTCGAAGTGTTGTGGGATGGTCTCCGTTTCTTCGACCTCAAGCGCTGGGGCATCGAATACTCTCACACCTATGGTCCCGACGCTACGGTCTACACCTTGAAGTGGAACGATCCACGCCGTGCCCTTGAGATTCCTGCTGCCGCTATTCAGGCCGGCTTGCAGCCCTCTCACTCCACCCAGGAGACTTCCGGCGCTGCCAAGAAAGTCGCTTTCGACCAGTTCTTCAGCGATCCCACGCCGTCAACGGTTTCTGTCTCTACCAAGGGAAAGCAGGACAATAGTGAATCTTATGTTATCAAGAAGTAATAAGGAGGATTGAAATTATGAAACGTATCACCATCTTTTTCGCGTCACTGGCCGCCCTTTTCGCTCTCGGATTGTCTTCGTGCAGCGACGACGACCTCGGTCCATCCATCTATAACACCGATCCCTCTATCGACTATCTTGATAAGACATCGGCTACATTCCCGCTCGACACCTTCCTCAAGGTCAACTATCTGGAGCCCTACAACCTCCGTTTCATCTATCGTATGGAGGATATCGGCTCCGACCTGCAGAAGAACCTCGTGCCCGCTGACTACGAAAAGAGTTGCAAGTTGGCTGTGCTGAGCAAGTATCTTTGGTATGATGTCTATGCAAAGCTCGCCCCCAAGGACTTCCTTCCGCTCTATTCGCCCCGTATCATCCATGTCATCGGCTCTCCCTCTTACAACCCCTCTACCGGTACGGAGACGCTCGGTACGGCTGAAGGCGGCTTGAAGATTACGCTTTACAACACGAATGCGCTCGACGAGAACAACATGGACATCTTGAACACGCTATTCTTCCACACCATGCACCACGAGTTCGGCCATATTCTCGACCAGACTCACCAGCGTCCGGTGGCGTTCAACGTGATCTCCAACGGTCTCTACGATCCGAACAACTGGGCAACGGCTTTCGACTCTGTTTCGGTCAGCCACGGTTTTGTCACCAACTACGCTTCCTCACAGGCTCGTGAAGACTGGGTAGAAGTGATGTCGAGCTACATCTGCGACGACTCTCTTGCTTGGGCACAGCTCCTCGACCATGCCTCTTACGACTGGGAAGAGGTTGAAGTTAGCGCTACAGCGCAGGACTCTATCCAGCGTCTGATTCGCACAGGCGCAAACCGTGACTCCGTTGGTTACTTCCGTGCTACAGACAATGGTAAGTACATGATTGGCCGCAAGGTTATCGCCCGCAATGCCAACGGCACGGCAGCCCTCGACGCCGACGGTAAGATTCAGTATCTCTCGACGGACAACGTCGATGGCCGCGCGGTGATTCTCGAAAAACTCGATATGGTGCGTCAGTGGCTCAAGAAGAATTTCAGCATAGACTTGGACGCCCTTCGTGATGAGGTACAGAGCCGTTCCTATGTGAAGAATGCCGACGGTACCTTCAAGCGTGACCTATACGGCGACTTTGTGAACAAACTCACCCAGCCTGCCGACGACAACCCCAACAAAACTTTGATGGAGGAGTTGCTCGACTGGGTCAACCAGTACAAGGCTCTGCAGAAGTAATGGAATATCTGTAGTTTTAGATTTTAAAAAACGAAGACTCAAATGAAAGCAAATAAGATTTTAACAGCAGCATTGCTTCTCGGTTCGCTCGTCATGACTACCGCTTGTTCCAACGAGGAAGACGATATCTTCGACCAGAGTGCGGCCGAGCGTCTCAACGCTGCCAGCGAGACATACAGCAATCTTCTCACGGCCGGCACTGGCAAGTGGGCTATGGAATATTTCCCCACCAACAACACCGACCGCTATACAGGCAGTGGTTACCTGATGACGATGAAGTTCGACAAGAGCTCAGCAGTCACCGTGGGCATGAAGAATATCTTCTCCAACAACGTCTATCGCGAGGCTACTTCCATGTGGCAGGTGATCACCGACGACGGCCCCGTGCTCTCGTTCAACACCTGGAACGACAACTTGCATCAGTTCTCCCAGCCCGAGGACATTCCCTTCACGACGGGTTCCGGCAACAACGAGCAGGGCACCGGTGTAGGTGGCGACTATGAGTTCATCATCACCAGCTATTCAGAGGATGGTAAGGAGATTTATCTCAAGGGAAAGAAGCGTGGTATCTACGACCGTCTGCTTCAGCTTCCCGACACCACAACTCTTCAGAGCTATGTGGAGGATCTCGAAGGCTTCTCCAACCGCATCTTTGTCGATGGAGCTCCCAACCCCCAGTATCTGATGCTCAATGGTGACTCCATGCAGGTTGACTCTTGCTTCACGGGCATCATCCGTCTCTTCCACGTAGGTGCCGATGCCGTGTCTACGCAGACCTTGCATCCGTTCCTCTTCAGCAAGCAGAACGGGCAGTACTATCTGCGCTTCCGCGATGCCATCAAGTTCGGGCAGGGCGAGGATTCCACCGTGCAGCAGCTCCGCTACGATGCTTCGAAAGATATCTTTGTAGACGAGAAGAACCCCAACACCTATCTTTGCGGTGCCGATCCCTACAAGTTCTTCCTCACCAACTGGAATGGTGCGCGTCGATTCACCTTGACCCGTTCTTCAGTGATGTCTGATTCCTTCAAGACGTTGGTTGACAACGCCTATGAGGATCTCCGCAAGCTCACTTATACCTTCTTGAGCATTCAGTTGTCGAGAAACAATAGCGACAACTACAATCAGATTCGCTTGTCGTTGCGTACCAACCGCAACGGTACGATGATTCTCGATTATCATTTTGACATGACGGGCGATGGCAAGAATGTCTTCACGCTTTCCAACCTGACCTCCACCAATAAGGCAGCAGAGACGGTGCTCTCCAAAGCTCCGAATTTGCAGGTTCTTCTCAATGCCATTGTGCAGTCTCAGGCTATTTCGGCAGGCACCACGAACTTCAACCTCTCCACGTTCAAGTTCACGTCAACAGCCGATAACAATCAGTGGTTTGTATTGTCCATGTAGCCTATAGCTCCACAGCCCGGCATGGGCTGTGGAGGTATAAACTTTCTAACATAAAGTTAAAAACGCAAGACAACTTCGGTTTCTTTCTTAACTTTGTTTGGCAATATAAAAATCAATTTGTAAATTTGTGACGAAAAATCATTTATCATTTAATAATTTTAGCTTATGAACGCAAAACTTTATCTTACTCTTGGTTTTGTAGCATTCGCCACCGCAGGCTTTGCTCAGAAACCCGCTCAGTTGGTCAATCGTGCCAACTACAGGCTCAGCTCGAAGGTTCTTCAGGTTGCTGAGTCCAAGGCTGCTCCTGCAGTGAAGAAGACCTACGACACGGGTGTATACTACGACACCCCTAAGGGTTCTCTCTTCCGTGGCTTCTCTTATGATGGTAAAGCTTACAGCTATTCTTTCTTGGTAGTTCCTCCATTCACGGATCTGACTTTTACCAACATGAGCAACAACGCTTCCCGTTCTTCTTGGACCGTGAATGGAAATGATGCTTCCGAACGTGTCGTAAACAACAACTATGTTGGCAACTTCCTTCCGATGGGCTTCTGGTATGCTCCTACGGTTTCGGTAGGCCGCGACTCCTATACATGGGGCTATTATAATGAGACCGGTAGCGTTGTAGCCACTGACTCCATTGCCGACCTCGCTTACTTCGATCTTAACACCGGTGCAAGATACGGTTGGGGTGGACTCGAAGGTAAAGGTAAGTATCTTTACGGCACTGGTACCGTTACGATGCAGAACGGCAAAGTTTATCACTCTGCAGGTGTGACGCAGTACCTTGAAGCTCCCGCTTCTCCTCTTTATGTCAATTACATCAGCATCTTGGCTTTCTCTTCTGGCGAGCCTTTGAAGGGTGACGCACAGTTGACGATGACCATTTATCCCGCCAACTTGGTTGATACAACCTACGATGAGAACAATCCTATCGTTGAGTTGACTTGTACAACCAATGATACTACCTTCGTTTACAAAGGCAGTAGCTCCAATACGACCACTCATGTGGTCAACATCTACGGTATGAAGTTCACCAACAAACAGGAAGATCCCATCCTCGGCATCACTACCGACGAGCCTTTCGTGATCGACCAGCCTGTCGCTGTTGTTGTCCGTGGTGTCAACGACAATGGAGTTGATGTTGGTTTCCCAGGCCATGGCTATGGCAACTATGATGAGCAAACTGGTAACAGTTCTCCCAATGAGGAGCGTCAGCAGATCAACGGCTTCCTTGATTTCCAGGAGGGTGGATCAGTCTACTACTCTGAGACAGCATTGGAGCTCAACTTCAACGGTATGATGGACTACGTCAATGTTGATTCTACCTTCGCTTCTCAGCAGGGCGACATCACAGGCGCCAATATCTTGAAGGTTTCTGATGATGGTCAGACTGTCAGCACTTACGGTAAGGGTTCCGACCAGAACCTGGGTTGCGCTATCGCTTGGACCGCTCTGCCTTGGTTTGATATCGATGGCAACTCCAACTACAGCGTAGAAGGTGCGCCCGACTGGGTGAGCGAGGTGAGCTGCGATCCTCAGTATTGGACACAAACTGAGCAGGGCCAGTCTATCAACTATGGCCAGAACCTGATTGCCTTCAAGTGCCAGCCTCTGCCCGCCGGTGTTAACGGACGTGCCGCTACCGTCTACCTGACCGGTAAGGGTGTCAAGGCCGCTACGCCGATCATCCTGCTCCAGGGTAACGCTGATCCTGCAATGTCTATCGCACAGTACAAGGCTGACGTGAAGTCGGGTAAGGTGAAGGAGATCTACGACCTCGCCGGCCGCCGTGTACTGCCTACCACCAAGGGCCTCGTCATCAAGAATGGCCATGTGGTGCTCAACAAATAAGAGTTCTCTCTCTAAATGATTCTATATCTTCGGAGGACGTGGCCTGTGTTTAGGTCGCGTCCTTTTTTTAGCTTTCGCCTTTTGCCGAGAGTTCCCTTCCTCCAACAATTTATCGCCTTAAACAACTTTTATAATATATAAATTTGTATATTAAGATAAAATCCTTAAATTTGCAACAAATTCAAACTTCTATGAAAATCTACAGAAACTTTCTTCTGACTATGGCATTTTCAGCCTTTGGCCTGCAGATGGCCCATGCTGTTCCTGCCTATCCTGGTGTGATCCGCGCCCATCAAAGCGACGGCACCGTGATATCCATTATGAATCGGGGAGATGAATATTATCATCAGACTTTCACTGCCGATGGTTATCCCTTAGTTTTCAACTCTTCTACCGGCAATTATGAATATGCCGTTTTGAACAACGGAGGCTTGCGTTCCAGCGGAATCAAGGCCGCCGATGCCGCCAACCGCTCTGCCGAAGCCGTGCGTTTCCTTTCCACAGTGAATGTCAACGAGGCCCAGCAGGCTTATGTAGCCCATGCCCGTGCTGCCCGCGCGAAGTATAATGCGCTGATGTCTGCCCGGACTCCCCTCAACATCAGTTCGTCGAGCATTCAGAATCAGCGCACCACCAATATTCCCACAATGGGAAACCGCAAGGTACTTATCCTTCTTGTAGAGTTCTCTGACGTCAGTTTCAGCACGATGGCTCAGCCCCATCAGCACTACTATGATGTGTTCAACAAGAAGGGCTATACCGATGAGTACGGCACAGCAGGTAGTGTACGTGATTTCTACGAGACCTCTTCCAATGGTCTCTACACGCCCGATTATGTCATCGCCGGTCCTGTGAAGCTCAGCAAGGCCTCTTCCTATTATGGAGCCAACGTCGGTTATGGTGGTGGCGATGACTCCCGTCGTGTTGCCGAGATGGTGACCCAGGCCTGCCAAGCCGTTGATGATACGATCGACTTCAAGCAATTTGATACCGACAACGACGGTACGTGCGACAACGTCTATGTGATCTATGCCGGCTATGGTGCAGCCGACTCCGGTCATCCCGAAACCATCTGGCCCCACTCTTACAATCTTGCCTACACTGGCAGCAGCATTGAGCTCGATGGAGTCACCATCGACCACTATGCCTGCTCGCAGGAGATCAACGGGCTCAACGGCCAGTATGGGGGCATCGGCACCTTCGTGCACGAGTATGGTCACGTCTTAGGTTTTGCCGATCATTATGATACGGAAAATGCGGGCAGCATTTACACACCCGGCGATTGGGACACCATGTGCAGTGGTTCCTACAATCACAACGGTTATGTGCCACCTTACTACACAGCCTACGAGCGCGCCTGCCTGGGATGGCTGGAGCCCAAAGAACTTGCGCTTTCAACGGATACGGTGGTCAATCTCGACAATCTTGCTGAGACCAACTCGGCTTATTTTGTCACCAATCCCCGCACTTCCAATGAGTTCTTCATTCTTGAGAACCGCCAGCCCATTGGTTTTGACGAGTACCTTCCCGGTCATGGCTTGTTGGTATGGCATATCCAATACAACAGTCAGTACTGGCAGGCCAACATCGTCAACAATGATGATACCCACCAGCGCGTAGACATCGTAGAGGCCAACGACCATCATCCGTCCGGATCCGGAGCAGCCTTCCCCGGCACCGGTTCGGTTCGTACCCACAGTTTCCCCCTGTGGAGCGGTACCAACCTCTTCACCTTGGCCGACGTTGAAGAAGAAGGCCACAATATTTTATTCCGCCTCGGTGGCTCTGCCGCAGGTCTGGGAGCACCCAAGAATATCACAGCTTCTTCCATTTCAGGCACGCAGGCCCAGATCAGCTGGGAGAAGGTGAAAGATGCCACGGGCTATCAGTTGAAGGTGGTGCCCGATGGAGGTTCAGCTTCCGACACGGTTGTCTACAACGACCTCACTTCCACCTCGCTGCAGCTCACCGGACTGAATCCCCTCACGTCCTACCGCGTCTATGTCAGCACGCTCTACAAGGAGTATATCTCTGATGCCAAGGCTGCAACGTTCAGCACCGTCGAACGCCAGTTCTTTGAGAAGAGCGTCAATCCGCTGAATGCCACTGACGTCACCGACCGCTCGTTCCAGTCCAACTGGGAAACCATGGCTGAAGCCTCGAGCTACCTCGTGTCGCTTTATAAGCCTTCGTTCACCGGTCAGAGCGAGCAGACCTCTCACTTCGACAATAATGCCATGCCCGCCAACTGGACAAGCAACTCTACGGCCTACAACTCAGAAAATTATGGTGCTCACGCTCCTTCGCTGCGCATCTCTCCGCGTACGCAGTATTTGCAGATCAATGTGCCCGACACAACGGTGGCCTTGGGCTTGAAACTTTGGTATTACCTGCCGAGAAGCGGAGCTACGATGGTGATCCAGACTTCTGCAGACGGCAAGTCCTGGACCAATGCGGCAACAGTGAAATCCGACGGTCAGCCCCACAACGGCGAATGGACTTTGCCCGAGACGAACTTTGTGAAGGTGCTGTTCAGTGGCACCAATACTTATCTCTATCTCGACGACGTATCGCTCGTCTATCGTGACTGGGCCTACGAGGCCATTGGCTCGGCTCATTCTGCCACAGGCACCAACTACGTGTTCACGGGTCTTGAGCCCAGCACTGCCTATGCCTTTGGTGTGGTGGGTGTGAGCGGCGATCAGCAGACGCAGCCTTCGACCAAGGTGCGCCTCACCACGCTGAGCTCTGCCAACGCTATCAACAGTGTCCAGACTGAGGGCACTGTGGCTGCTACCTATTACGATCTGACCGGTCGCAAGATCGACTACGCTACGGCACCCCAGGGTGTCTACCTGATGAAGCGTGGTGGAAAGACCGTGAAGGTGATGAAGAGATAACGCTATATCAGCAACAAAATATATAAAATGCGGTTTGCCGTCGACGAGATGGCAAACCGCATTTTGTTTTTGTTGTGTGTTCCTGACATGGTCCATATCTCAACCCGACACTGCAAAAACGATCAATAGGACAAGATAAAGACGTAATCAATTCGTCGTGGATTAGTCTACTAAAGCCTTTCCGTGAGTTTGCCACAGGCGGCAAATGCGGCCCCATGGGGCGGCAATTGCAATCCCACGGGGCGGCATATGGGGGCCAGCGGGGCGGCAACTGCAATCCGGCATGAAGAAGCGGTGAAAAAACTGTCATGAAGCCATCGTTGACCGTTCATGTTGTATGGGCAATGTACGGTGATGTACGTTGAAAAGATAACGAGCATTGTCGTACATTCATCAAGCATATATAAATTAATGAGCAGAGACAAGCGGCTTGATCCCTGTCTAATCTTAAGATTGTAGGAAAATCATGGTCAGTCTTTTGCTCCTAATAGAGCAATGGGCCAGCAGCTATGGGGTGTAGCCTTGCGAGCAAGCTCGCAGCCACACCCCATAGCTTCTGGCCCACACCATAGGTGTCAAGCCTGCCCATGAAGAAAATCGCTATAGCGTAAAATTGCCTTACGGCATAAAATAAAGCAGCACACGAGTTCGATGGTAAGAAAAACATGATGGCCCAAAGCACAGATTGAGCGTTATGATGATGATCAAGGTATAATCAAGTCTTTCTAAACTGCTTGTGGGAGATTCAGGGGATGTGATAGATTTTATGCCGTAAGGCAATTTTATGCCAAAGCAATTTTCGTCATGGACGGGCTTTTCCCCGCAGGGGTGGGGATAAGGTGATGGAGTAACCGGCGAGCTTGCTCGCAAGGCTACTCCATCACCTTAGCCCCATAGCTCCATCGGCAGCTAAAGCCCGTCCATGATTTTCCTTGTCTTTTGGGATGGAAGGGGGCACTACTCTTTTGGGATGGTAGGGGGCACTACTGCTTTGGGTGGATGGGTAACGCTACTGCTTTGGGTGGATGGGTAACGCTACTGCTTTTGGTGACGGGGGTACCTAAATCTTTTTGAGTGATATTTGGTGACACATTGGCGCTATGTGTATTCTATTCATTCGTTGAAAAAGTGATTGGGAAAGATCGGGTGGGGGAGCTCTGCCATACGCAAAATGGTTGCGTCACCCGTGAAAATTTAGCACAATATGTTAAATTCTGAAATAAATTGAAGATTTTTGTTGTTTTTTCATTTTAAATATTTACATTTGCAGAAATTTACAATTTTAAGATGATAGCTGATAGCTGATAGCTTTCATTCTTGACCAATAGAAGCAAATTCAGGATAAACAGCAACAGATTGATTTCGCGTCGTGATGAGACGCTTGCTCATTGGATATTAATAAAATGGATGTTCCACCACTTGTAGATTAAATGCAGGTAAAGACGAACTTCCTTTCACAAGCATATTAGAGAGTATATTTATATATTGTTTAACAATTGAGAGAGATCGTTTATGGGAAAACGAATTATTTTCTTCTTAGGGCTTCTTTTCGTCAGCATAGTGACGATGGCCCAGACAAAGGTAACGGGTAGCGTTACCGACGATCAGGGAGACCCCGTTATTGGTGCTTCCATCAAGGTTGTGGGTACCAATACCGGTACGATCACCAATACCGATGGTGAGTTCTCGCTGACAGTTCCAAATCAAAATTCCAAATTGGAGATATCCTATATTGGAATGGCATCGCAGACCCTGCGTGCCCAGTCCAATATGAGGATTCAGCTTCGCAGTCTCAACAATGAGCTCGACGAGGTGATGGTCGTGGCCTACGGAACGGCCAAGAAATCGGCTTATACCGGTGCGGCCACGCAGATCAAGGCCGACAAGATCGAGAACCGGCAGATCAGCAATATTTCCAGTGCTCTCGTCGGTACGGCCTCAGGTGTGCAGACCTTGCAGACCAGCGGACAGCCCGGTACCTCGGCCACGATCCGCATTCGTGGCGTGAGCTCCATCAACGGCTACAACGAACCGCTCTATGTGGTCGACGGAGTGCCTTTCGACGGTGACCTGTCGAGTATTAACTCGGAGGATATCGAGAGCATCAACGTGCTGAAGGATGCTGTGTCTACTTCTTTGTACGGTTCACGTGGCGCCAACGGTGTGGTGATGGTCACCACCAAGAAGGGACAAAAGGGCAAGGCCACCGTCACGGTGGATGCCAAGTGGGGAGCCGTGTCGCGCGAGCTGCCCAACTACAAGGTGTTGGGCAACGCCGGCACCTACTACGAGACGCTTTACCAGGCCTACTACAACAGCTATTTCTACAATGCCGGCCGCACGGCTTCGTCCTCTCACAACCTGGCCAACAGCACTGTGCAGACCGTCACGGGCTACAACATCTGGACCGTACCCACGGGTGAGTATCTCATCGGCACCAACGGCAAGCTCAACCCCAACGCCAAGTTGGGCTACAGCGACGGCACCTATTACTACACGCCCGACGACTGGGAGGATCAGACCTTCGACACCAAGCTCCGTCAGGAGTACAACGTGAGCATCTCCGGTGCCGACGACCGCTTCAACTATTTCGGCAGCTTCGGCTACCTCAACGACCAGGGTATCATCGAGGGTTCAGGCTTCAAGCGCCTCAACACCCGTCTCAACGCAGAGTACAAGGTGACCAAGTGGCTCTCCATTGGTTCCAACATCAGCTTCACCCACTCCAATTCGCTCTATCCCAACGAGCAGAGCGATAAGTATTCTAATTCGTCGGGCAATGCCTTCTACATCGCCAACTTCATCGCGCCCATCTACCCGATGTATGTGCGCGACGCCAACGGCAATCTCATGTACGACAAGGCCACCGGCAAGAAAATCTACGACTATGGCGACGGCCAGTCATCCAACTCCACCCGCAACTGGATGTCGATGTCCAACCCCAAGGGCGACCTGCTCTACGACTTCCGCGAGTTCAACAGCGACATCTTCAACGGCAACTGGTTTGCCAAGGTCGACCTGACCCACGGTTTCACGGCCACGGCACGCATCTCGCTCAACAGCGACAACACCATCTTCCACAGCAGTTCGTCGAGCCTCTATGGCCAGACGTCGAGCTACGGCGGTGAGAACATCTCTGAGCAGACCCGCACCACTGCCTTCACCCATCAGTATCTGCTCAACTACCTCAACACTTTCGGCAAGCACAATGTGAACGTTACTGCCGGTTTTGAGGGCTACCGGTTGAAGATCGACGACTTCTATGCCCAGGGACAGAACAAATACCGCGAGAGCGACTACACTGTGGGCAACGTCATCGACCAGCGTACGGGCGGAGGCACCGTAGACCAGTATCGCACAGCCGGCTTCTTCTTCACCGGCAACTACAACTTCGACCAGCGCTTCTTCTTCAACTTGGGCTACCGCCACGACGGTACCTCGGCCTTCTCTTCCGACAACCGTTGGGGCGACTTCTACAACTTCGGTCTCGGATGGGACATGAAGAAAGAGAACTGGCTTGCCGACGTCGACTGGCTCAACCAGTTGAAGGTGCGCGGCTCCTTCGGCCAGACCGGTAACGACAACCACTTGGCCTCCACGCTCGACGCCTCGCCCTCCTACCACACCTTCTATGCCTATACCGACCAGTATAGCCTCACGGGTGCCAACGGCGTGTTCTCCGACGGCGTGTTGGTGTATAAGGGCAATCCCGACCTGAAGTGGGAGAAGACAAACGCCTTCGACTTCGGTGTGGACTATGCCTTCCTCGGCGGCCGTCTCAACGGAGCCTTTGACTTCTACTATCGTTCGACGAGCAACCTGCTCGACTTCAAGAATGTGGCCATGTCCAATGGCTATACCACCATCCCCGTCAACGTGGGAACGATCCACAACTACGGACTCGAGTTCGACGTGAATTACGACATCTTCAAGAAGCCCGACTTCACTTGGACCGTCTCCTTCAACGGAACCTTCCAGACCAGCAAGGTGCACAAGCTCTCGCCCGACTATACCGACGGACAGTATGTCAGCGGCTACCGCATCCTCAAGGAGGGCGACCCGCTCTATGAGCTCTATCTTCCCCATTACGAGGGAGTGGATCCCGAGACTGGTTTGGCCCTCTACACCGGCGTGAAGGCCGATGCCGACGGCAACCCTGTGACCGATGCCAACGGCAACTATGTCGAGGAGTCGACCACCGACTACAACAACGCCTATACCTACAACCGCAAGAAGAGCGGCGACATGCAGCCCGACTTCTACGGTGGCCTGGGCACCCAGCTCTATTGGAAAGGCTTCGACTTCAGTCTGCAGACCAGCTTCCAGCTTGGTGGCCGCATCTACGACCAGGGCTACCAGGACCTCATGGCCTCGGGTGGCACCTCCTTCTCGGCAGGTCAGAACTGGCACCAGGACATCCTCAACGCATGGACACCCGAGAACCGCTATACCGACGTGCCCCGCGTAGACGTGTCCGACCAGTATGCCAACAGTTCTTCCGACCGCTGGTATAAGAGTTCCGACTATTTCTCTATCGACAATATCACGTTGGGCTACACGCTGCCCAAGACCCTCATCCGCCACATCGGCCTGCAGAGCGTCCGCGTTTTCGGCTCCGCTGAGAATCTCTGGATCTTCTCTGCCCGCCAGGGTCTCGACCCGCGCATCGGCCGCATCTATGTGTCTTCTGCATGGTATGCAGCGCGCCGCACCATTTCGGGTGGTATCAAGATCGTGTTCTAAGCCAAAGAAACCATTAATTTAAAAAGAGAATCTTATGAGAATATCAAAATATATTCTGCTGTCTGCGGTGCCTTTCTTGTTGGCCGGCTGTCTCGACACCGAGCCTTTAGGAAACACCCTCACCAGCAAAGAGAAATCGGAGGCCGTGGAAGACAATCCCGACCGTCTTGAAGCCAGCGTCAACGCCGTCACTTCGGCCTTCTCACAGTATCAGGCCATCAGATCAGCCCATTCCGACTTCGGCTATCCCACCATCATGCTCCATCTGGAGAGCCGTGGCGTGGATATGGTGAGTGACAATATTGGCTACAACTGGTTTGGCTTCTCGCTCACCTACGACAATATCGACTACACCTACGGCAACGACCGAGAGATCTGGGGTACACTCTACAATCAGATCAAGGCAGCCAACTCCGTCTGTGCCACTGTGGACTCCGCTACCACTGACAGCAAGCTCCAGTATTACCTGGCACAGGCCTTGGCCGTACGTGCCTTCGACTACTTCAACCTGATACAGATCTATCAGAAGACCTACAGCCAGGTAGACCCGACGAAGGCCGCCGGTGTGCCCATCATCACGGAGAAGAATGCGGACGAAGCCTCAACGAGCGGTTGCGCCCGCGGTACGGTGGCACAGTCCTATGCCCAGATCCTCTCCGACCTCGACCGTGCTATCGCCCTGCTCGACGCCAGTGGCGTGAAGCGTGCCGACAAGCGTTATGTCAACAGCAGCGTGGCTCACGCCATCCGTGCCCGTGTCTATCTGGTGATGAACCGCTGGAACGATGCCGCCGCCGATGCCCAATATGTGATTCAGAACAGCGGCTGCACCCCCAAGTCGCTCGACGAGGCGGGCGTGCCCTCCTTCAACTCCCTCAGCGAGTCCGACTGGCTGTGGGGCATCAAGATCGAGGAGACCGACGATGTCGTGAAGTCGGGTATCGTCAACTGGCCTTCCCACATGGGTTCGCTCTGCTACGGCTATGCCACGGTGGGAGCCTGGCGCCGCATCAACAAGAAGCTCTACAACAGCATTCCCGCTACCGACCGCCGCAAGAACTGGTTCTGTGATGAGAATGCCAAGTCGGCCGGACTCACCGAGGCCCAGCAGGCCTATCTCGACGGACAGGGCGCCGTGGCCTACACACAGGTGAAGTTTGCTCCCTATAAGGGTACGGTTGGCAATTCCACCAACGCCAGCGATATCCCCCTCATCCGTATCGAGGAGATGTATTACATCCTCGCCGAGGCCCAGGCCATGGGTGGCAATCCCGCGCAGGGCAACCAGACGCTGGTCAACTTTGTGCGCGCCTATCGCGATCCGTCCTTCAACAGCACCGCTTCCACTGCCGCCGCCGTGCAGGAGGCTGTATTCCAGCAGCGTCGCGTGGAATTCTGGGGCGAGGGCATCACATGGTTCGACTATATCCGTCTGAACAAGGACTTCGACCGTCGGGGTGGTGGCTTCGAGACCAACACCTGCTTTGACATCCATGCCGGTGACAATGCCTTGATCTGGCGTATCCCCTACAACGAAATCCAGTACAACGCCAAGATTTCCGAATCGGACAACAATCCGGTGCCTACGCACCCGACACCCGTCCAGGACGAAGAATAATCGTGCGGTCCCGTCCCGCAAGCCGGGGCGGAACCTCTTCAACAACGTAACAAAAAGCAATCGTTATGAACAAGATATTCCAGAAAATGAGTATGGCAGCCCTTGCGCTGCTGAGCGTGCTGGCGCTCGCCTCCTGCGACGCCGGTGATGAGGACTACACGGCCGGAGCGCCCGATCCGGGCTATTATCTGTCGGCTTCCAGCACCTCGCTGACCTATTCGTCCGACGAGAACCAGGTGCTGGCGTTGGTAGTGGGCCGTACCGACAGCACGGCCGCCGGTACGGTAAACTTGACGAGCGACAATCCCGCTTTCCAGGTTCCCTCTTCGGTGGACTTCGCCGCAGGTGAAAAGTCGAAGACGGTGATGGTGCCTTTCGATCTGCCGATCGGATCCACGGAGACGGTGACTTTCACCGTGCCCTCTGATGAGTCTACGGTCTATGGCGCCGACTCTCTGACGTTCACCGTGAAGCGCGACTACAAGTGGGAGAATGCAGGATCGGGTACCTTCACCGACAATATCCTTTATAGCATTAGTGGCGTGGTAAGTGTAGAACATGCTGTGGGTACCAACCTCTACCGTTGGGTGTCGCCCTTCAACAGCCTGTTCCGTCAGGCCGGCGAATCTGACCTCCCCACGGGTGGTAACATCCAGTTCTCGGTGGACAATGGTACCGTGAGCTTTGCTGATGGCATCTACTATCCCGATGACAGCAAGACGGCGATTCCCTACTTCCTCTACTACGACACCGCCAACTATCCCAATTACTGCAACCTCAGCGTCGACGGCTCTGTGGTGACCATCAACCTGCTTGCCGGTGAGGTCAAGGATATGCAACCCGCTTATACGGGTTCCATCGTCTTCGACTGGACTGAGGGATGTCCTTGGCGAAATTAGACTTCTTTCCAAATAATATGAAAAGCTCCTGGCCTAACTTGAAAAGGCCGGGAGCTTTTTTTGGCCCTTTTGGGGGCGATGGGGGGTGCCATGGGGAAGATGGGGAATGGGCCTCATGAATTGTGGAGAGACAAGTATCTATTGGGCGATGGGGGGTGCCATGGGGAAGATGGGGAATGGGAGCCCCCTATCGTTGAGTAATCTTAAATCTTTCTCTGCAATTTTGCCGTTTGGCTGAAAGTCTGTATCTTTGCAGTTGATAATATTCAATTCGGTTAATTCGCTTAATTAGATGTAAAATCAGTGTCTCTCTGAGATTTTTTTATTATCTTTGTGGCACGAACGAAGCAAAGCAATCAATTACATTATATCACAAGACAATGAAAAGAATAGTACTTATCCGCCACGGCGAGAGCCAGTGGAATCTTGAGAACCGCTTCACAGGATGGACCAACGTTGATCTTACTGAAAAAGGCAAGAAAGAGGCTTTTGATGCCGGCACTCTGATGAAGAAAGAGGGCTATCATTTCGACATCGCCTACACTTCCTATCTGAAGCGTGCCGTGAAGACGCTCAACAACGTGCTCGACGCTATGGACGAAGACTGGATCCCCGTAGTGAAGACTTGGCGTCTCAACGAGAAGCACTATGGTGCTCTCCAGGGCCTCAACAAGAAGGAGACCGCCCAGAAGTATGGTGACGAGCAGGTGCTGCAGTGGCGCCGCAGCTACGATGTAGCTCCTCATGACCTCGCTGCTGACGGAACGGGTTCTGCCCTCGCTGATCCTCGCTACGCTAAGGTGCCCACACAGTATCTTCCCAAGACGGAGAGCCTCAAAGACTGTATAGCCCGCGTGATGCCTTTCTGGGAGACAACCATCTTCCCGAAGCTCAAGGAGGTGGACAGCATCATTGTGGCTGCTCACGGCAACTCTCTGCGCGGTATCGTCAAGCATCTTAAGGGCATTTCCGACAAGGACATCTCGGGTCTGAATATCCCGACAGCTACTCCTTACGTATTCGAGTTTGACGATGATCTCAATCTCGTAAAGGACTACTATCTTGGCGACGCTGCTGCCATTGCCGCTAAGGCTGCCGCTGTGGCCAACCAGGGTAAGGCATAAATATGATAAAGCCCTTCTCCACATTGCGTGGCGGAAGGGCTTTATTGTATCTGTTTCCTTGTGCAGGATTTAAAGTCTGCACAAAAAATTAATATTGAAGCTTTTCATCAGAAGTCTATTCGGTAACAATATGGGTCGGTCATGGTATCAGTAAAGATAGAGCCTTCATGGGGCGAAGCACTTAGTGGCGAGTTTGTTAAGCCCTACTTCGAACAACTCACTTCGGCTGTGCGTCAGGAATATCTCCACAATGTGTGCTATCCCCCGGGACAGCTGATCTTCAACGCCTTCAACCTTTGTCCGTTCGACAAGGTGAGAGTGGTCATCATCGGGCAGGATCCCTACCATGAGCAGGGACAGGCGATGGGGCTTAGTTTTTCTGTACCCAAAGGCATTCAGATGCCGCCTTCGCTCATCAATATCTTCAAGGAGATCCACGACGACTTGGGCAAACCGATTCCCACCGATGGCGATCTCTCGCGCTGGGCCCGGCAGGGCGTGCTTCTGCTCAACGCTACGCTCACCGTACGCGCCCACCAGGCCAACAGTCATCAGCCTTTGGGCTGGACGGCGTTTACCGATGCTGCCATCCGTGAGCTCAATGCCCGTCGTAGCCATGTCGTCTACATGCTTTGGGGCGGTTACGCACGCAGTAAGAAGACGCTTATTGATCCCTCGCGCAACCTCATCCTCGAAAGCACGCATCCTTCTCCCTTGAGTGCCAACCGTGGCGGCTGGTTCGGTCAGCATCAGTTTAGCCGTTGTAACGCTTATCTGAAGGAAAATGGAGAGCCGGAAATCGATTGGTAGCAGACATGGCCGTGTGGTGACGTGTGGTTGAGATCGTGAGCTTGAAGAATACGGTTATAGGATTGCCGCTGCGCAATGCTCACAGCCGACTTCTAATTATTACTTAATTATGGAACTTCATGTTTTTCAAATTGGCCATGTGCTGGTGTCGCCCGATATTATAACGGAAGAATTTTGTTGTGACTTGGAACGCTGCAAAGGCCAGTGCTGTGTGGAAGGCGACGCGGGAGCTCCCGTGACAATGGATGAGATTATGGGCATCGAGGATTCTCTCGACGAGGTGTGGCCCGAGCTCAACGCTTCGGCACAAGCAGTGATCGACAAGCAAGGTGTGGCTTATACCGACATCGATGGCGATCTTGTCACCAGCATTGTAGGCGGACGCGACTGTGTGTTCACCTGCTATGAGAATGGCTGTTGCCTTTGTGCCTTGGAACGTGCCTACCGACAAGGACGCTCTGGTTTTGTAAAGCCCATTTCCTGTGCTCTTTATCCCATCCGGATGAAACGCTTTAACGATGGATTGGTGGGCATCAACTATCACCGCTGGAGCGTGTGCAAAGACGCGGTAGCCAAAGGCAAAGAGCTTCACCTGAAAATCTATCAGTTTCTCAAAGAGCCTCTCATCAGGGCTTTCGGCAAGGAGTGGTATAGCCAATTGTGCGAAATCGCCCGGCAGATCTCCAAATGATCTGCCTTTGCAGTAGAAACGCTCTTATGGAGAAAAAATGATAGAAAAACTTGCCGTTGCCGGATTTTATTGTTATATTTGCAATTGAAAGGTTTTGGTTAATAAAACATACCAACTTTTTTGCGACTAAGTTCGCACAGTCTTTGGTTAGTGAACCAAAGATTGGTAATATTGTGTTTTTACACATACATATACATAGATTATTAGTCCCACCTTTCTCTATTGTGAAGTGGGGACAGGTGGTGAAAAGCGTACTTGCGTGAGCAAGTGCGCTTTTTAGTAGTTGTTTTTTACTGTCTTCTGTATTCCGTTGGTGTCATTCCTACATGGAATTTGAAGTATTTTGCCATGAAACTCTGATTGTTGAAATGCAGTTCGTTGGCAATCTCTTTAACGCTGAGATTGCTGTTTTTGAGCAATAGCCTGATCTCCTTCACCACATACATGTCAATCCATTCGTTGGGTGTGCGCCCGCTCACCTCTTTCACCATCTCGAAGAGATATTTCGGAGAGATATGCATCTCCTTGCTGTACCATCCAACGTGACGCTCCTCTCTGAAATATGTTGAGAGAAGCTGGATAAAATTGAAGAATATGGCCTCGGCGCGCGTGTGGCTTTGCTGAGGCTGTCTCCTTTTCTGTATGCGGAAGATGGCATTGCCTAAGTCGTAGACCATTGTGGTGAAGAGCGACTTGACAACGGCTGTGCGAAACATGTGGTCTGTATCCAAGATCTTCTGTTTGATGCGTTGGTGGTAATCCTTAAAGGTATCAGCTTCCGTGTCGAGGAGGTGTGATACGGGATGGGTACGGGCGAACATGAAGATGGATGCCAATTCGTGGACATTTTGGATCACTTCGCTGAAGAAATCCTGGCTGATGACCATTCCCACGCCTTTGAAATCCTTGTTGGCATGTATGCCGCCTATAATTTGTTCACGACTGATGATGCTGAAGTCGTTGGGACCCGTCACGTAGTCTTTTGTGTCGCAAACATATCTCGCTGAACCTGCCTCGCACAGCCACAACAGGTTGCAATCCTCGAGTTGTGCCTGCTGGGGTATCTGGTTGATATGCAGGTCGTCGATGATGGCTATCTGCCCGCTCAGGACCAGGCCCGCGTTGGTCTCCTGCAGCTTGTCCAAGGTGATGGTGGTAGGTTTGCTCATTGGTTAGAATTTTTATGCTTCAATATGGCTGTATGTTGTTTCATACTATGTGGTGGAGAACTGTGTTTTGCCGCTGTTCTTGCCTGGCTCAACGCAAAACCACCTGTTTGCGTCTTGCAAAGGTAGTGATAATTCTCGAAAACAGAGGAATTTTAGGACTTTTTATGTAGCCACTAAGATGGGGTGACCATTACCTGCACTGAACTATGGGTATATATGTGAGAGCCCGTTACGACACACCTGCGAGCTCCTTACATCGTGGCAAGATACGCCAAGGCCAGCGCCATCATGGGTGGGTGAGACTTCTTTTTGCTTGGGGTTGCCGGCAAATGACGCAACGTTGCCTGCAAATGCCGACGGCTTGCCGTAGAACGCGGGCTGATTTCAAGGCTGACGGAGTCGCTTTGGTCTTCGGGAAGTGTCATTGCTGTGGCCCTACGCCGATGGCCTGGAAGAATTGGATCCATTCTCGGTTGTAGCCCCCCTCGCCCCAGGCCTTCAAGCGGCGGATGGTGCGGGGGATGAACTTTGTGAATGCCTGTTCGTCCAAATTGCCGTTGCAGATATAAGTGAGCGGACCGATATGCAGGATGTCGCCACGCCGCGGACCGCGGAGCGTGACACGGAAATAACCGTATATGGCTGTCCCGAAATCGTACCATGTGCCCTGCTTGTCCTCGTCGAAATAGTTGTAGTCAGTGATGAAACTGGGTTTGTAGGGAAGGTTGTATTCGCTGATCAGCTCCATATCTTCCGTTTTGTCGCCTGTGAAAGCAGCTGCCCTCGTCCATAAGGCCTGGGCAAATACGGTTGACTTCCAGCCGTCGGTGTAGGCGGTGGCATCCTGCAGCTCCTCGTCGGAGTTGAGGAGCCGGCGCTGTGAGGGCATGCAGAGCCAGGAGTCGTCGGTCTGAAGACTGATGGGCGTTCCGTCGTCGTTCTTTCCCCATACGCTGACTGAGAGCTGACGACCGTTGGCCATCGTATCGCGCGGAAAATATTCCACGGCTACGACGTTGGTGTCTGGCCGCAGATAGGGCGTGACGTCGTAGCGCCTCACCGTGATGGGTGCCGTGTCGCTCACTACCGGGCAGTAGCGGTCGATGTTTCGCTCGTTGACGTAGACGTCAACATATCCTGCTGAGGCCACCTCCAAGAAGGCAAAATCAGGCGTCTCCTTGCCAACGGTCATCTTGCGAAACAGCACCCCCTGCCTGCTCGTTGCCGTCGGGCATTGGATCCAGTGAGTCCCAAACTCCTGTCCCGATGCGGTGAAGGAGGTGAGGCTCAGCAAGAAGATGGTGATGATGTTGCGTATGAGAGGCATAGTGATGGATGATGTATGTGCGCGAACGGCGGCAACCGCCGTTCAGTCAGCGTTATTGCCGGCAAACAAAAAGCGTCCCCAGGCATCAAGGATGAGTCTGGGGACGCGGTTATGAATCTTACATTATGCGTCGATATTGGCGTATGTAGCGTTTTGCTCAATAAACTCGCGTCGTGGCTCTACGTCGTCACCCATGAGCATGGAGAACACCTCGTCGGCGTCGGCAGCGTTCTCGATGGTCACTTGCTTCAGCAGGCGTGTCTTGGGATTCATGGTGGTCTCCCAAAGCTGCTCGGGGTTCATCTCGCCCAAACCTTTGTAGCGCTGCGTGTGGATGTTCTTGTCCTCCACGCCGGCACCGTATTTGTCGAGGAAGGCCTGGCGCTGCTGGTCGGTGTAGCAATATTCGCTCACCTTGTTCTTGAAGGTGCACTTATAGAGTGGGGGCGTGGCGATATAGAGATGGCCTTGCTCGATGACGCGCGGCATGTAGCGATAGAAGAGGGTCATGATGAGCGTGTCGATGTGAGAACCATCGACATCGGCATCGGTCATGATGATGATCTTGTCGTAGCGAAGTTTGTCGGTGTTGGCCTCGAAGTCATCCTCGCCGTCAACGCCAAAGCGCACGCCGATGCTCTGTATGATGTTCATTACCGATTCGGCCTCAAACACCCGGTGGCGCTGCACCTTCTCCACGTTGAGAATCTTGCCTCGGAGGGGAAGGATGGCCTGGTGGAAGCGGTCGCGTCCCTGCTTGGCCGAACCGCCTGCCGAGTCACCCTCGACGAGGAAGATCTCGGTCTCCTTCGGGTCTTTGAGGGAGCAGTCGGCCAGTTTGCCGGGCAGTCCGCCACCACTCATCACGGTCTTACGCTGCACGCTCTCGCGAGCCTTGCGGGCGGCGATGCGCGCTGTGGCGGCGAGGATCACCTTGTTGCAGATCATCTTGGCCTCGTTGGGGTGTTCCTCCAGATAGTTGGTGAGCGCCTCGCCTACGGCCTGCTGTACGGCACCGGCCACCTCGCTGTTGCCCAACTTTGTCTTGGTCTGTCCCTCAAACTGTGGCTCAGCCACCTTGATGCTGATCACTGCGGTGAGTCCTTCGCGGAAGTCCTCGCCGGCAATCTCGATTTTGGCCTTTTCGATCTGCTTGGCGATCTGCGGGTCGTTGTCGGCATAGTTTTTCAGCGTGCGGGTGAGGGCGATGCGGAAGCCCGTCACGTGGGTGCCGCCTTCTATGGTGTTGATGTTGTTGACGTAGGAATGGAGATTCTCCGTGTAATCGGTGTTGTACATGATGGCCACTTCGATGGGCACGCCCTGCTTTTCCGTCTTGAGATAGATCACGTCGTCGAAGAGGTGCTGGCGGTGACGGTCGATATAGCGCACGAACTCCTTGAGTCCGTCCTTGGCGTGGAAGGTCTGTTCGCGCGTCTTCCCCGTCTCCGGGTCAGGGCGTTCGTCGACGAGCCGGATGGAGATGCCTGCATTGAGGAAGGCCAGTTCTCTCATGCGGTTGGCCACGATGTCCCATTTGAATGTCGTGGTGGTGAAGATGCTGGCATCGGGCCAAAATTGCTGGCGTGTGCCACGCTTATCGGTGTGGCCCACGATTTTCACGGGGTAGAGCGGCTTTCCCTTTTCATATTCCTGCTGGTAGATGTTGCCATCGCGGAACACTTGGGATATCATGTGTGTAGAGAGTGCGTTGACGCAGCTGACGCCCACGCCGTGCAAGCCGCCGCTGACCTTGTAGGATCCCTTGTCGAACTTACCGCCGGCGTGGAGCACTGTCATCACCACTTCGAGGGCACTCTTGTGGAGCTTCTTGTGCTCGTCGACGGGGATGCCACGGCCGTCGTCCTCAACGGTGCAGCTGCCGTCCTGTCCCAGGGTCACGGTGATGTTCTTGCAGTATCCGGCCATGGCCTCATCGATGGAGTTGTCCACGGTCTCGTTGATGAGGTGGTGGAGACCTTTCTCACTGATGTCGCCAATGTACATAGCAGGACGCTTGCGCACTGCTTCCAGACCTTCCAAAACTTGGATGTTGGAGGCTGAATAGTTGTTCTCTATTTCTTGATTTTCTGCCATTTCTTTATGAATCGTCAATTAACATGCAAAGATAACAAAAAAAGCTCGAATGGTGAAATTTTGCCCGTTTTTTATTACCTTTGCAAAAGCATAAATGAGTAAGGTTTTCAGATATATTATCGTATGTGTGCTTCTGCTTTGCGCGCAGTCTTCTTTTGCGGAGGATTTCTTTGATGTAGAAGGCTATAATTGTCGGAAGCATAAGGGTGAAAGTTCGTTCTCGGCACAAGTGGATTTCCCGGCTGTCGGGCCTGCGGCTTGTCTCATCCAGGCACGCCAGTGGGTTTGTGAAGTGTTGGGCATCGACGCGCCGCTGCGTGTCGACGGGGCCATGTTTGCGCGATTGCTGCAAAAAGCCGCCGAAGACTATGTTGATTCCGTGCAAGGACGGCGAACCGTGGAGATAGAGTGGGCCTTTGAGGATCCCACCTGCGTGACTTTTCTTGCCACCGTTCGCGACCGTGACAGTGTGGAATGGACATCACAGGACTGTGCCACTTTCAGCAAGGCCGACGGTCACCGGCTGACGGCTGACGATATTTTCAATTGCTCCGAAGGGCAGGTCAAGCAACTGATGTGGAAGTATCGTGACGGTTTGCCGATGGAAGTGGGCAAGGCTGCCGACCTGTATGTGGGCGACGTGGGCTTCATCGACGGATGGGTGGTCGTCATTGGGCCGGCGCGCAACTATACGGGCGCTGCCTACAAGATTCGCTATCAGGAGGCTGAACCCTACTTGAAGCATTATGCGGCGGATTACTATGGCAATTAGGACGGCGTATGCCGTTTCCTCTTTCCCCAAATAAGAAGATTGTTTCCTTGCTGCTGAAAAAGCTGAAGGGGTGAGTGGATAAAACGCAAAGGGTCGCAATTCGTACGAATTGCGACCCTTAATGGATATCTTTATTGCCTGATTAGCCGAGTTTGCTGATGTGTGAGCACAGACTGGACTTCAAGTTAGCTGCCTTATTCTTGTGGATAATATTGGTCTTAGCCAACTTGTCAAGCATCTTCTGAACAGAGGGATAAAGTTTAACGGCCTCATCCTTGTCCTTCATGCCGCGCAGCTTACGCACTGCGTTACGCATGGTCTTTGCGTAATACTTGTTGTGCAGCGTTCTTACCTTTGTCTGGCGGATTCTTTTAAGTGATGATTTGTGATTTGCCATCTTCTATTGTTTCTTTATTTTTTTTATTATTGGTAGTCCCTAGCAGAATCGAACTGCTCTTTAGAGAATGAAAATCTCTCGTCCTAACCGATAGACGAAGGGACCGTCGCGTTTGATTTGCGGGTGCAAAGGTAGCTGTTTTTTTCGATACCCGCAAATTTTATGTGGAATATTTTCTTTAAACAGTTGATTTTTACTATTTTTGCTCAATAATTTCGTTGAAAAGACATCCAATATGAAGACTCAAGCCCTTGTGTTGTCTGCATTAAGCTATGGCGACCGTCAACTCATTGTCGACCTTTTCACGCGTGAATGCGGCCGACAGTCGTTTATCGTGCAGATTTCTGCCGGACGCCGTGGTAAAATGCGCAAGCTGCTTTTTCAGCCGCTCACTTATCTTGATGCCGACTTCGTGCAACGCCAGAACCGTACGCTCCAGCGTTTCTCCGAAGTAGGCATTGTCCGTCCTTGGGCAACCCTCACTTCTGACCCCATAAAAATCCAATTGGTGTTTTTCGCGGCCGAACTGCTGCGCTACGCTACACGGGATGAACAGCAGCCGCAGTCGCTTTTCGACTATGTTGCCGAGAGTTTGCAATGGCTGGACAAGGCCGATGACGGTTATGCCAATTTCCATTTGGTGTTTATGATACGGCTGACGCTTTTCTTAGGTTTCTTTCCTAACATCGAGACTTATCATGTCGGGAGCTGCTTTGATCTTCGAAGCGGCTGCTTCTCGATGGAGATCCCGGCACACGCCGACTTTATCCGTGGTGATGAAGCGGAACAGATGATCAATCTCATGCGGCTCAATTATTCCACCATGCATCTGTTTCGTATGACGCGCCAGCAGCGCAGCCGTTGCGTGGATGTCATATTGGCTTATTATCGCCTGCATGTTCCCGACTTTCCGGATATGAAGACCTTGGAGGTGCTGAGGCAAAACAATGATTGACGTTTAGCGGGTTATCGACTTTGGCCTATTGATCTTTCGTGGCGGTTGTCACGTTATTGTATGGCGACCGCCACATGTCTTGTAATAGCGACATCACCTGTGGGCCAATCACTGGTTCGGCTATTTCTATTCGGGGTATCCGTGTTTTCTGTCATTCGTTTTAGTCGGCATTGCAGACAAAAAGTTTGGCGATTTAAGCACATTCGCCTTTTTTTTGTTGTTTGGCATTCCAATAGGGCTGAGTTATATCCCAGCCTATCGTGCAGTTTTCACGAAGGATCGTTATCTGACATATTTTAGAGACTTTGCAACAAAGGGTACAGTCTGGCATAGAAAATGGAAATGGATTACAATTGCATTTTGTGTAGGCTCAATCGTTATGACTCTTATGGGCATAATTGGTATGTACATCGCTAACCACTATTCTTGACAAAGAGATTAACAATTAAGGCAGTTGTCCTCACCAAATGCAATTGCCGAGTTCCGTCAAACTTTGTATATGACCTGATTGGCGCCGCTGGTGAGGTGGAGGGCTTCGGGATGCTCCTTGACGAAACTCTCGATGTGGCGGATGCGTTTCTCCTCGAAAATCTCGTCGACAGCAATCAGAATACCCGTCTCCTCAACATCACCGAAACCATAGTTGATGGCTGTGCCGAAGAGTTTCATCGTTGGGCTCAGATTCATATAGGCATTGACGAGTGGCGGAATGTTGTAGCCCAACTTTCTAATCTCGTGGTTGAGGATGCGATAGTCGGCTTTGAAATCGTCCTCGCAGAAGATCTTTGCCAGTTCCTCCTCGGGAGTCTCAATCTTCAGGGGCTTGATGGGGATGATGAGATGTTGCTTGTCGTCGAAATGCTTTTTCAGGAAGTAGAGGATCATGTCGCGCCCGCGACGGATGTAGCTGGGGTACATGGTCATCTTACCGAAGAAATATTTGCAGTCGGGATTGATGACGGTCAGAGCTCCCAATCCGTCCCACAGATTGTCGAGGGCGAATATGGATTTCGTGTTCTGTCTGACGTTCTGATAGTCGAGGCTGACAAAAGAGCGTCCGAGCTCCACGGTATAGGGTGCATATTCCTTCATGAACTTCTCGGAGAAGTGGAACATGTGGCTTGTGGCGAGGTGAGGTTGTCCGTCGGGTTGAATCTTCCAGTCCTTCCCGAAGAGATAGCGGTAGCCGCCGATAATCTCGTCGTTTTCCGGATTCCAGACGATGAGCTGCTTGCAGCCGTTGTCCATGGTGTCGAACTCGTCGATGTCCATGCTCTTGCCGGTACCGCCGCCCGCAGTGCGGAAGGCTTCCTCGCGTAGCCGTCCGATTTCTTTCATCACGTTAGGGGCGTTTTGGGCCGTGACCACATAAATCTCGTTGTGACTTTTGTTGGTCATTCTCAGTTGCCGCTCTGGGGTCAGTTCGGCCTTGAGCAGCTTCCGGTCTATTGGCTGGATGATTTCTTCTTCCATTGTCGTTTATAATTCGTAAACCTTATCTTCCACAATTTTAGCCCATTCCTGTGGGGTGTGGCTCTTGTCGAAAGTCTGCCAGGGAATAGGTTTTCCGAAGGCCACGCGAAACTCCTTGTGAACGTTTTTGTACATTTCGTCCACAAGAAAGAGCATGGCGACATTGAACTTCAGGTGAAGGGCCTTGCAGATGTTGGCAATACGATAGAATTTGTCGCTGTTGCTGCCGCCGAAATGGATGGGTACCACGTCGCGCTTATATTCTATGCTCTTCGAGATGAAAGTTTTTTTCCAGGGCAGGTCGTGGATTTTACCGTTGATCTTTCGTGAACAGAGTCCTGCCGGAAACATGAGAATGTGGTTGTCGCTTTGAAATCCCGCTTCCACCATGCGTGGAAAGTCACGGCTCTGCTTGCCTGTCTTGTTGATGGGAATACACACGGGGGCCAGTCCGGGGAGATTCATGAGCAGGTCGTTGACCAGATAGCGGAATCGCCCATCGTAGTGGCGGCCGATGATGGAGCCCAAAGCCACACCGTCGGCACCGCCGAGCGGATGGTTGGAGACGAAGGTGTAGAACTTGCCGTCGTCCTTTTGGGGCAGGTTCTCCACGCCGACAAGGTTGAGCGTCATATCGAGATAGCGCACGCACTCCTCAAGCCATGGTGTGCCCTTGAGACCGCGCGAACGCCAAAGAAAACGGTTCACCTCGTCTTCGTGGATGGTCTTACGCAGCCAGTTGATGACAAACTCCGGCACGTACTTTGACTTTTCACCCATCTTTGCGGAGATGATCTTGTCTAAGTCGATTGTTTTCTCTATAATCTCTTCGTTCATAAAATCCTCATAACACAATGCAAAAGTAACATAATCTTTTCATAAAAGAACAGAATTGGTCGAAAAAAGTTGGCTTTTGTGATGTTTTTTATTTGTAAAGGCATAATTTTCACGGAAATGACATGGGCTGTAATGAAAATGCGTGTTCGAGCAGACTGAGAGTGGACCTGTAGGTGCCAACAGCGAGCGGTAGGCCTGAAAGACCGGACGTTTACCAATGCTACGAAGTGAAAACCATTCTTGATGGTCGATGTGGCGAGTTTCGGGGAATGTTAATTTTGACGGCTGATTCATTTTTTTGTGGAGAAAAGTGGGGAAATGTGGCGGAAAATATGTAACTTTGGAGCTGAATTCTCTTTAATAGGTATAGATGCGGTTTTTGGGCACCATAGAAGCGAAGACCGACCAAAAAGGGCGGTCGTTTCTTCCTGCCTCGTTTCGCAAGCAATTGCAGACGTCGGGCGAGGAGAATATGATCCTGCGCAAGGATGTATTCCAGCCGTGCCTCGTACTCTATCCCGAAAGTGTCTGGAATGCGCAGATGGATGAGTTGCGCTGTCGTCTCTCCCGTTGGGACAAGCGTCAGCAAGCCATCTTCCGCATGTTCGTCAGCGATGTAGAGCCTGTAAGTCTTGATGGCAATGGGCGATTCCTCATTCCCAAGCGCTATCTCAAACTGGCTGCTATCGGCCAAACCGTACGCTTCATTGGGATGGGCGACACCATAGAGATCTGGGGTGATGCCAAAGACGACTGCGATATGAGCACCGAAGAGTTTGGGCAGGCTCTTGAAGAGATTATGAATAGTGAAGATAAATGATGGATGCATGCGCCACTCTGCAAGAATGCACGGCGCGCTAAGAACAATCAGAAAGTGAACGAGAACAAAGTGACAACGGCAGAAGGCTACCATGTGCCGGTGCTATTGAAACAGAGCGTCGACGGGCTGAATGTCAGGCCCGGCGGTGTATATGTCGACGTGACCTTTGGCGGCGGCGGGCATAGCCGTGAGATCTTGAGCCGCCTCGGGCCCGAAGGCCACCTCTATGGCTTTGATCAGGATCTTGACGTGATGAGGCAACTTGACAGCGAGCCTTTCAACCAAAGCAACTTCACCTTTGTGAGAAGCAATTTCCGCTATCTGAAGAATTGGATGCGCTATTATGGCGTTGACCATATCGACGGGTTGCTGGCCGACCTTGGCGTGTCGTCGCATCACTTCGATGATGAGTCGCGCGGATTCTCGTTCCGCTTCGACTCTCCCCTCGACATGCGCATGAACGCCAAGGCCGAACTGACGGCGGCCGACGTGGTGAACAACTACGATGAGGCTCGGTTGGCAGATGTATTCTTTCTCTATGGGGAATTGAAAAACTCCCGCCGGCTGGCCGCAACCATCGCGAGAGCGCGCAAGACGCAGCTTATCCATACCACAAACCAGCTGCTGAGCGTGGTGGAGCCGCTGTTCCACCGCGAGCGGGAGAAAAAAGACATGGCAAAGGTGTTTCAGGCTTTGCGTATTGAAGTGAATCATGAGATGGGTGCCCTGGCCGACATGCTTGCCGCCGCAACGCAACTGTTGGGGCCGTGCGGCCGCCTTTCGGTCATCACCTACCATTCGCTCGAAGACCGGATGGTGAAGAACGTGATACGGGCTGGCAACGTGAGCGGCAAATTAGAGAAAGACTTCTATGGCAACATACAGTCGCCGCTCAAAGCTGTCAACAACAAGCCCATAGTTCCCGACGAGGCAGAGCGGCAACGCAATCCCCGAAGCAGAAGCGCGAAACTGAGAATAGCAGAGAAGGCATGACGATGAAAGAAATAATCGACGACCATAAGGACGTAGGCTCGGCACGGCCGGCAGGCACCGAGCTCCTCAGTCAGACCTCTGTAGACGGAAAAACCGAAACGGCAGAGCTGCTGCAGGCGTCTAAAAACTCAGACGGAAAAGATAATAGGAAGAAAACCGAGTCGAAGGACGATCGTGAAGCCGATGATCTGAGGGCGTTTAAGAAAGTGATCAAGGCACAAGCCCACGAGGGCGACCGCTTGGCCCCGCAGTCCCTAACGCTGAAAAAGATTCTGGGTGGAGACATCCTCAACACCAATTTCATCAGAAATCAGATCGGAGTGCTGCTGTTGATCACTTTTTTCCTCATTATCTTCGTTGCCAACCGTTACAGTGTGCAGCAAGACCTCATCAAAATCGACAAACTGCACCAAGAGCTACAGGATGTGAAGTACAAGGCGCTGTCGTCGAGTTCGGAACTCACAGAGAAGTCGCGGGAGAGCAACGTCCTCGACCAGCTCAAAAACAACAAGGACAGCGTGCTGAAGATTCCCAATCAGCCTCCTTATATTATCGTAGTACCCGATGAATAAGTTCAACAACAAGAAAATCATTCCCCGCTACAGCATCTATGCCTGGATTCTCACGCTGGCGTGTGTGGCTGTCATAGCGAAGGCACTCTATATCATGACCGTGAGACACGACTTCTGGATGGCGGTGGCCGAACGGCAGAAACGCGACAGCATGTTCGTGAGACCCACCCGTGGCAACATCCTGAGCTGTGACGGCGAGCTCATGGCCTCGTCGCTGCCAGAGTTTAAACTCTACATGGACTTCCGGGCCCTCCACGACAGCAACAACGACTCGTTGTGGATGGCCAAGCGCGACAGCGTGTGCATGATGCTCAACCGCATCTTCCCCGAGAAGAGCAAGCAGCAGTTTATGGCCGATCTGGAGCGGGGACGCCACAAACTCGCCCGCCACTGGCCTATCTGGACCAAGCGGGTCAACTATAACATCTATACCGAGGTGCGCGAGCTGCCCGTGTTCCGCATGAATCCTAATAAGTGTGGCTTCCATGTGGAAGAGTTCAATGCCCGGCAGCGCCCTTACGGGTCGTTGGCCGGCCGTACGGTCGGAGAAATGTTTGGTGCCAAGGATACGGCCCGCTGTGGACTTGAGTTGAGCTACGACTCCATCCTGCGTGGTACCAACGGTATCACCCACCGTCGCAAAGTGCTCAATAAGTTCCTAAGCATCATGGACACACCGCCCATTGATGGCGCCGACATCGTCACCACCATCGACGTCGGCATTCAGGATCTGGCCGAGCGGTCGGTGATCAAGGAACTGAAGGAAATCAACGCCGATGTGGGTGTGGCCATCGTCATGGAAGTGGCGACGGGCGACGTGAAGGCCATTGTCAACATGGAAAAATGTGTTGATGGAGAATACAGAGAGATCAAGAACCATGCCGTGAGCGATCTGCTCGAACCCGGATCGGTGTTCAAACCGGCCAGTATTCTCGTGGCCTTGGATGATGGCGTCTGCGACACCACGATGATGGTAGAGACCGGCAATGGCGTGTGGGACATGTATGGACGCAAGATGAAAGACCACAACTGGACGCATGGCGGTTACGGACAGATCTCCCTGCCCCGGACGTTGGAGGTGAGCTCCAATGTGGGCGTGAGCCGCATCATCGACCAGTTCTATCACAACGACCCCGAGAGGTTTGTGCGCGGAATTTACCGTCTTGGCCTGGCCGACAACCTCCACATCCCCCTTGTGGGCTCAACTCCCGCGCATATCCGGATGCCTAAAAAGAACGGTCGCGGACAGTATATCAACTGGAGTAAGACCACGCTGCCTTGGATGAGCATCGGTTATGAAACCCAGGTGCCTCCCATCTCTACGCTGACCTTCTACAACGCCATAGCCAACGGCGGAAAAATGATGAGACCGAGATTTGTGAAGAGTGTTGTGAAAAACGGCGAGACGGTGATGGAATTTCCTCCCGTGGTACAGCGAGAGCAGATTGCCAAACCCTCCACCATCAAGACCATGCAGACGATTCTCACCCATGTGGTGAGCCAGGGTCTGGGACGAAAGGCTGGCAGTGAATCGTTTCTGGTGGCCGGTAAGACCGGAACGGCCCAGATCAGCCAGGGACGTGGCGGCTACCATACAGGGGTGACACACTACCTGGTATCGTTTGCCGGATTCTTCCCTGCCGATAAGCCTCTTTACAGCTGTATCGTCTGCATACAGAAAAGAGGACTTCCCGCTTCGGGCGGAGGCATGAGTGGCCCGGTGTTCAAGGAGATTGCCGAAGGCATTATGGCAAAATACATCAAACTCGATGTTGCCGATGCCCGCGACTCTGCATCGGTGCTGGTGCCGGATGTGAAGAACGGCAACCTCACAGCCGCCGACTTCGTGCTCAATGCCCTTGGCTTTAAACCGGTGCTGAACTTCAATTTCGATATACAAGGCAACCCCGTTTGGGGTGTGGCTGAAGACAGCAACAACAGCCGCGTGATGCTCAACCGGACACCGCTCTACCGCTATAACCAGATACCCAATGTGGTGGGAATGGGAGCGCGCGATGCCGTCTACCTCGTGGAGAGCCGTGGTGTGAAAGTGAAGATGGAGGGCCGCGGAAAAGTGGTTGAACAGAGCCTGGCGCCAGGCCGCATCATCAAGAAAGGCGACGTGATGAGGCTGAAGCTGGAATAGGCTCCAGAGGAGTCAGGGAACAGGGACGGAAGAAACACCTCCCTACCGCATAAGAGACAACAGACCCTCTTCCTTTAAAGCAGTCACACTGGAAGAGATAAATATCAGGGCCAATCACTTGCATTCCGCGTGAGATTGATTAATTTTGCACCTTGGCAGGTATATAGTCCTAATTAAATATAAAAAAGTACGCGTGAGAGAATTTGCGCGCCGGAATTGAACAAATTAAGAAATAAGATATATGAGACTGAACGAATTGCTCAAGAACGTCAATCCCCTCGCCATTATCGGCGCCGACGACATTGACATTAGTGGCGTGAACATCGATTCGCGCAGAATTAAGGACGGTCATCTCTTCGTTGCCATGAAGGGCACACAGGTTGATGGTCACAAGTTTATCGGCAAGGCCATAGAGCAAGGAGCGAAAGCTGTGCTCTTAGAGGACATGCCCGACGAGAAAGTCGATGGCGTGACCTACGTACAGGTGGCTTCGACCGAAGATGCTGTGGGACCTGTGGCTACGCTGTTTTATGGCGATCCCTCCCGCCGCTTGAAACTGGTGGGCGTGACAGGTACCAATGGTAAAACCACCATCGCCACCTTATTATATAATATGTTCAGAAAGATGGGGCATAAGTGCGGCCTCCTCTCCACAGTGTGCAATTTCATCGATGGTGAGGCCATTCCCGCCGACCATACTACCCCCGATCCCATTGAACTGAATGAGCTCTTGGGCCGCATGGCCGACGAAGGCTGTGAGTATGCTTTCATGGAGTGCTCAAGCCATGCCATTCATCAGAAACGTATCGGTGGATTGAAGTTCGCAGGTGGTATTTTTACCAATCTCACCCGTGACCATTTGGATTATCATAAGACGTTTGAGAACTATCGCAACGCCAAGAAGATGTTCTTTGACGGACTGCCTAAAGATGCCTTTGCCATCACCAACGCCGATGACAAGAACGGCATGATCATGGTACAAAACACGAAGGCTACGGTGAAAACCTATTCTATCGAGCGTGATGCCGACTTTAAAGGACGCATCATCGAAATGCACTTCGAAGGAATGTATCTCGACATCGACGGGCACGAAGTGGGCGTGCGCTTTATTGGCAAATTCAACGTTAGCAACCTGCTCGCCGTTTACGGAGCTGCCCGGATGTTGGGCAAGGCTCCCGAGGATATTCTCGTGGTGCTGAGTACACTGCACAGTGTCAATGGACGTCTGGAGCCTATTCACTCTCCCGAAGGCTATACGGCCATCGTGGATTATGCCCACACGCCGGATGCCTTAGAGAACGTGCTGAGCGCTATCCACGAGGTGCTCAACGGAAAGGGACATGTCATCACCGTGTGTGGAGCCGGTGGTAACCGCGATCACGGCAAACGCCCGCTCATGGCTCAGGAAGCCGTCAGACAGAGTGACAAGGTGATCATCACGAGCGACAATCCCCGCTTTGAGGATCCCCAGGCCATCATCAACGATATGCTTGCCGGGCTCAACAAAGACCAGATGAGAAAAGTGGTGAGCATTGTCGACCGCAAGGAGGCCATCCGCACAGCGTGCATGATGGCTCAGAAAGGCGACGTGATACTTGTAGCCGGTAAGGGCCACGAGGACTATCAGGAAATAAAGGGCGTGAAGCACCACTTCGACGACCATGAGGTGATAAAGAGTATTTTCGGCATAAAATAAGAGGGTATGTTATATTATCTTTTCAGATTCTTGGAGCAGTACGGCATCAGCGGCTCCCACATGTGGGGGTATATCTCTTTTCGTGCCCTGCTGGCGCTGATACTGAGTCTGATCATTTCCGCATGGTTTGGTGAGCACTTCATCAAATATCTCAAGAGCAAACAGATTACCGAGACCCAGCGCGATGCCAAGATAGATCCTTTCGGCGTGAAAAAGATCGGCGTGCCTTCGATGGGTGGCGTCATCATCATCGTGGCTGTCCTGATCCCCGTGCTGTTGTTGGGCCGTCTGCGCAACATTTATCTCATCCTGATGATCATTACGACCGTATGGCTGGGAGTGCTTGGCGGCATGGACGATTTCATCAAGATATTCAAGCGCGACAAGGAAGGTCTGAAAGGCAAATACAAGATCGTGGGGCAAGTGGGCATCGGACTCATTGTGGGACTGGTGCTATGGGCCTCACCCGATGCCAAGATCAAAGAAAACCTTGCCATAGAGCGTCAAAACGGGCAAGAGGTGGTGGTGAAACACCGAAGCGAGGCCCGCAAGTCGCTCAAGACGACGATCCCATTTGTAAAGGGGCACAACCTTGACTACAGCCGCATTATGGGCTTCTGTGGAAAGTATAAGAATGCGGCCGGATGGATTCTGTTTGTGATCATGACCATTTTCGTGGTGACGGCAGTGAGCAACGGTGCCAACCTCAACGATGGTATGGATGGTATGTGCGCAGGCAACTCGGCCATTATTGGTGTGGCCTTAGGCATACTGGCCTATGTGAGCTCCCATATCAACTTTGCCGCTTATCTGAACATCATGTATATTCCCGGTTCGCAGGAGCTGGTGGTGTTCTTCTGTGCTTTTGTGGGAGCCCTTATTGGTTTTCTCTGGTATAACGCCTATCCCGCTCAGGTGTTTATGGGCGATACGGGATCGCTCACCATTGGCGGCATTATTGGCGTAGGTGCTATCATCATTCACAAGGAATTGCTGTTGCCCATTCTCTGCGGCATCTTCTTCGTGGAGAGTCTGAGCGTGATCATGCAGGTTTGGTATTATAAACTCGGCAAGCGCAAAGGCGTGAAACAGCGTATCTTCAAGCGGACGCCTATCCACGACAACTTCCGGGTGACGGATGAGCAGCTCGACCCCGAGTGCAAGTATCTCATCACCACCCCTCGCAGTCCGAAGCATGAGAGTAAAATTACCATCCGCTTCTGGATCATCACCATCATATTGGCAGCACTGACCATCATCACGCTGAAGATCAGATAGGACCGGATGCCATTCCGGATGGAATAGCAGGAGCCGGGGAAGCCCCATCCAAAAAGAATATTAAAGCTAAGAAAAATGAAAAGAATTGTTGTTTTGGGAGCCGGAGAGAGCGGAGCCGGAGCCGCTATTCTGGCAAAGAAAGAAGGTTTCGACGTTTTTGTCTCCGACACGTCCCTCATTAAGGATAAATACAAGAAACTCCTCAACGACCATGGAATCGTGTGGGAGGAAGGACACCATACCGAGGAGAAAATTCTTAACGCCGATGAGGTGATCAAGAGTCCGGGCATTCCGAAAGAGGCGCCCATGATACAGAAGTTGATGAAGCAGGGCACGCACATTATCAGTGAAATAGAGTTTGCCGGCCGCTACACCAACGCTAAGATGATTTGTATCACCGGCAGCAACGGTAAGACGACTACGACCTCACTCATCTATCATATCTTCAAGAGCGCAGGCTACGATGTAGGTCTGGCTGGCAATATCGGTCACAGCCTTGCCCTGCAGGTAGCCGAGCAACCCCATAAATACTACGTGATAGAGTTGAGTTCGTTCCAGCTTGACAATATGTACGACTTCCGTGCCAACATTGCCATTCTGCTCAATATCACTCCCGACCATCTGGACCGTTACGATTTCAAGTTTGAGAACTACGCCGATGCCAAGATGCGCATCACGCAGAATCAGACCGCGGAAGACGCCTTTATCTATTGGAACGATGACCCCGTGATAAAGAAAGAATTGGAGAAATTCGAGATCAAGGCTGTACGCTGTCCCTTCTCAGAAGTGAAGGAGAATGGTTCCATTGCTTATTTAGAGGAAGGACAGTATAAGTTGGAATATCCCACGCCTTTCAACATGGAGCAGGAGGAGCTCTCCCTCACGGGAAAGCACAATCTCTACGACTCTCTGGCAGCAGGTTTGGCTTCCAATATCGCCGGTATCAGAAAAGAGGTGATACGCAGGAGCCTCGGTGACTTCCCTGGTGTGGAACACCGCCAGGAAAAAGTTTGCACCGTGCGCGGCGTGCTTTATGTCAACGATTCCAAGGCCACCAACGTGGATGCCTGCTGGTATGCCCTCGAAAGTATGAAGACACCCGTGGTGCTCATCCTCGGTGGCAAAGACAAGGGCAATGACTACAACGAGATCAAGGATTTGGTAAAGAAAAAGTGCCGTGCCCTTGTTTATCTCGGAGCAGATAACAAAAAACTGCACGATTTCTTTGATGGCATGGGTATTCCCGTGCGTGATACCCACAGTATGAAAGACTGTGTGAAAGCCTGCTATGAGTTGGCCCAACCTGGCGATACGGTGCTTCTGAGTCCCTGCTGCGCAAGTTTCGACCTGTTTCATAATATGGAAGATCGTGGTGAGCAGTTCAAGGAGTGCGTAAGAAATCTTTAATATGAGGAATGTCTAAGAAAGTTGGCAACATATTCAAAGGTGACAAGGTCATCTGGATGGTATTCCTGTTCCTGAGTCTGATCAGCGTGGTGGAGGTGTTCAGTGCCTCCTCCGAGCTGACTTATAAGGGTGGAAGCTATTGGGCGCCGGTGATGAAGCATGTGGGCGTGCTCCTTGTGGGACTGGTCGGCATCATCTTCACGAGCCACGTCCCTTGTAAGTATTTCCGCATCCTTACACTTCTGCTGCTGTTCGTTTCGATCGTGTCGCTGTTGGCGGTTCTCATCGTCGGACAGTCTACTAATGGCGCGCAGCGCTGGATCTCTATCCTTGGTATTCAGTTTCAGCCTTCAGAGATCGCCAAAGGCAGTATGGTGTTGGCCACGGCACAGATCCTGAGTGCCACACAAACAGATAAGGGGGCCGACGATCATGCCTTCAAGTATATCTGCATTGTAGGAATCGCGGTAATAGGTCTCATCTTCTTTGAGAATCTGTCAACGGCTGCCCTGTTGGCCTTTGTCATCTTCATGCTGATGGACGTTGGCCGTGTTTCGTGGAAATACCTGCGTATATTAGCCGGGGGGGGCATCACTGTTGTTGTCGTCGCGCTGAGTGCCGTGATGCTCATCGGAACGGACGAAAGCCAAGTGCCCAATCCCAATACGCAGCTCACCGAGGTGATGCAGAAGGAAGATGAGGACAAGGGCGTGGTGGAAAAAGTCTTCCACCGTGCGTCGACTTGGAAGACGCGTATCATCAAGCAGGTTGAGGGCTTCAATGGTGATCCGAAGGATGTCGACTTGGACAAGGATGCACAGCGTGCTCATGCCAACATTGCCATTGCCTCATCTAACATCATCGGCAAGGGACCCGGCAACAGCGTAGAGCGCGACTTCCTGTCACAAGCCTTCTCAGATTTCATCTATGCCATCATCATCGAGGAGATGGGCATCTTTGGCGCAATTTTTGTAGCTCTGCTCTACATCATTCTGTTGTTTCGCACCCGCTACATCGCCAATCGTTGTGAGAACTGCTTCCCTGCTTTCCTGTCAATGGGCCTGGCCCTCTTGCTCGCTACTCAGGCTGTGATGAATATGTGGGTGGCCGTGGGGCTGGCACCCGTTACGGGACAGCCATTGCCCCTTGTGAGTAAGGGTGGAACGTCGACGATCATCAATTGTCTCTATATTGGTGTGATATTGAGTGTCAGCCGTACGGCAAAGCGCCGCGACCGCGTGGCGAGTGGAGCCCAGACCGTGGCTTCTACGGCAGATGTCCGTTGAGTAAACTTTGACCTGCGCTCTAAAAACAGAAAAGGAGAAAATAAAAGTGGTGAAAAATCAACCATAAAAGAAAGATTTTCATTACTTTTGCAGATGGTGGGCAACCGCTCCTGACAAAGTGGGGGCGAAGATGCCGTTTTAAAGGAGAAAAAGAGAGCCGCATGAAAGGGCTCGGATAGATAGAAAAGTCATGGACAATGAATTAAGAATCATCATCAGTGGTGGCGGCACGGGAGGACACATCTTCCCGGCTATCTCTATTGCCAATGCCATCAAGGCCAAGCGCCCCGACGCCAAGATACTTTTCGTGGGTGCTTTAGGAAAGATGGAAATGCAAAGAGTGCCGGCTGCCGGATATGAAATCAAGGGGCTACCGATTTGCGGCTTCGACAGGAAACACTTGTTGAAAAATGTCGTCGTGCTGTTCAAAATATGGAAGAGCGAACGTATGGCCAAGCGCATCATCAAGAATTTCAGGCCTATGGCCGCTGTGGGAGTGGGTGGTTTCGCCAGTGGCCCCACGCTCAATATGTGTGCGGCCAAAGGCATTCCGTGCCTCATACAGGAGCAGAACTCCTATGCCGGCGTGACCAATAAGCTCCTGGCAAAGAAGGCCACGAAGATTTGCGTGGCCTATGACAATATGGAACGCTTCTTTCCGAAGGACAAAATCGTGATGACGGGCAATCCCGTGCGTCAGAATGTGCTCAACGTGAAGTTGACGCCTCAAGAAGCCCGCAAGGCTTTTGGCCTCGATCCCGACAAGAAAACCATTCTCCTTGTGGGAGGCTCTTTGGGCGCAAGAACGGTGAACGAGAGCGTGCGGCAGCATTTTGATACGGTGAAGGCCAACCCCGACATACAGTTTATCTGGCAGACAGGCAAGTACTATAACGAGGAGATGAAACAGGCATTGGATGCCTATGGCCCCCTGCCCAATCTGAAGCAAATGGATTTCATTGCTGACATGGGGGCAGCCTACAAGGCTTCAGACCTCGTCATCAGTCGTGCAGGCGCCAGCTCGATCAGCGAGTTCTGTCTCATCGGCAAGCCCGTGATACTCGTCCCAAGTCCTAATGTGGCCGAAGATCATCAAACGAAGAACGCGATGGCGCTTGTCAACAAGAACGCCGCTGTTTACGTGAAGGATAGTGAGGCTCCCGATGTGCTGCTCAAACAGGCCATCTCCATTGTCCGAGATGACAAGCAGCTGGCCTCGCTTGCGCAGAACATTGCCAAATTGGGACTTAAAGACAGCGCCGACATCATTGCCGACGAAGTGATTAAATTAGCACAACATGGAACTGAAAGATATTAAAGCTGTTTATTTCATCGGTGCTGGTGGCATAGGCATGAGTGCCATCGCACGTTATTTCATCAACCGTGGACTCGTGGTGGCGGGTTACGACAAGACGCCCTCGGCGCTTACCAGTCAATTGGAGAAGGAAGGCATGATCATTCATTATGAAGAAAATGTGGATGAAATTCCTCATGCCTGCCGTGATCCGAAGTCTTGCCTCGTGGTCTATACCCCCGCAATTCCCGCCGAACATCAGGAACTCTGCTATTTTCGCGACCGCAATTTCACCATCGAGAAGCGTGCACAAGTCTTGGGGACGTTGACACGCACCCACAAAGGCTTGTGTTTTGCCGGTACTCATGGCAAGACTACGACTTCAACGATGTGTGCCCATATTATGCATCAGAGCCATCTCGACTGTAATGCTTTTTTGGGGGGGATATCAAAGAACTACGGTACCAATTATATCCTGTCCGACCAAAGTGACTTCGTGGTCATCGAGGCCGATGAGTTCGATCGCTCTTTCCATTGGCTGCGCCCATGGATGACCGTCATCACAGCCACAGATCCCGATCACTTGGATATCTATGGTACAAAGGAAGCCTATTTGGAGAGCTTCCGTCACTATACAGAGCTTATTCAGCCGGGTGGAGCGCTCATCATCCACACCAACCTTGAAATGAAACCCAACGTGGGCCCCGATGTGCGGATGTATACCTATAGCCGTGACGAGGGTGACTTTCATGCTGAGAATGTGAGAATTGTGAAGGGAGAGATCATCTTCGACTTCGTTTCGCCCCTTGGCAATATTGCCAATGTTCAGCTGGGCCAACCCATTCCCATCAACGTAGAGAATGGTGTGGCTGCTATGGCTATGGCTCAACTCAATGGTTGTACACCAGAGGAAATCAAATACGGCATGGAAACCTATCATGGTGTGGAGCGCCGTTTCGACTTCAAGGTTCGCAATCAGCACCATGTGCTGCTCTCCGACTACGGCCACCATCCCAAGGAGATTATGACCAGTGCCCGCTCTTTGCGCGAGCTTTATCCGGACCGCAAGCTCACCGTTATCTTCCAGCCGCATCTCTATACCCGAACGCGTGACTTCTATCTGGATTTCGCCAAGGCCCTGAGTATGTTTGACGAGGTGATTCTCACCGAGATTTATCCTGCTCGTGAACAGCCAATACCGGGTGTGACGAGCCAGCTGATTTACGACAACCTCCGTCCGGGCATCGAAAAGCAGATGATCAAGAAGGATGATGTGCTCAAATTCGTGAAGAGCCGCGATTTCGACGTGCTTGAGATCTTGGGCGCGGGCAATCTCGACGACTATGTGCCGCAGATCACCAGGCTCATCGAAGAGAAAGAAAAATAAAGCTGTCAACCCAATTCCGTGAGTTTTGCCATGCGATTCAATTGGAAGAAAATACTTCTTTGCACGGTGGACGTTGTCATCGGAGGCTATTTGGTGGTAGCTGTGACGGCTTTCAATAAGCCCGACGAGAGCTCGCTGATATGTCGAAAGGTGAATATCTACATACAGGATGAGGTCACCAATGGCTTTATCACCACAAAGGAAGTGAAAAGGCGGCTGGATACTTCCGAACTGCAGCCGATTGGGAAGCCGCTGAGCGCTGTCAACGGTCGGGAAATAGAGCAAATGCTTGAGCAGAGTGCTTTCATCAAAAAGGCAGAATGCTCCAAGACGATGGACGGAACAGTCAATATCTGGGTCAGCCAGCGTATGCCGGTCGTGCGAATAAAGAGCAACAACGGAGACGACTACTATGTGGACGACAATGATTGTGTGATGCCCAATTCGCGCTACACCTCCGACCTCATTATCGCTACAGGCAACATAAGCCGCTCTTACGCCACGCGCTACGTCTCGCCATTGGCCAAGGCGATCAACGAGAGTGACCTTTGGCGCAACCAGATCGAACAGCTCAATATCCTGCCCGATCATACAGTGGAAATCGTGCCACGGGTAGGCGACCACGTCGTCAACATTGGGCAGTTGCCCACGTATCGCGATAAGAAATACCGCGACAAGGCCATTAAAGACTATGTCGGCAGCCAGCTGGAGCGCTTGCGCAAGTTCTACGTCTACGGACTTTCAAAAGCCGGCTGGAACAAGTACTCCTATATTAATCTGGAATTCTGTAATCAGATTATTTGCACGAAAAGATCAGAAAAAAGATAAGATAAAGATATGTCTAAAGAATTTATCGTTGCCATAGAGCTGGGATCGTCTATGATAAGAGGTATCGCCGGGCACAAGAACCCCGACGGAAGTATCACTGTGCTTGCCTATGCCACTGAGAAGTCCAATCAGTGCATTCGCAAGGGTGCTGTTTATAATGTCGATAAAACGGTGCAGGCGATCAACAGTGTCGTCACAAGGATAGAGTCGGCACTCACCATGCGCATCGAACGTGTTTATGTGGGTATCGGCGGGCAGTCGGTGCACAGTGTGAAGAACTCGAAGGAGAAAACCTTTCCTTTGGAGACGCGCATCAGTGACGAAATCGTCGATTCACTGCGCGACGACAACGCCGCTACCATCTATCCCGAAATGCAACTCCTCTATCCTGTGGCTCAGGAATTCAAAGTAGACAGCCAGCGTCAGGTGGATCCCGTTGGAATCCAGTGCCACCGTATCGAGGGAAACTTCCTCAATATCCTATGCAGGAAGAACAACTACCGCAACTTGAACAACTGTTTTGAGCGTGCGGGATTGCAGATTGCCGAGATGTATCTCTCTCCCGTAGCCTTGGCCGACAGCGTACTGAGTGGAACGGAGAAACGCACTGGTTGCGCGCTTATCGATTTCGGTGCCCAGACCACTACTGTCGCTGTATATTATAAGAGCATACTGCGCCATCTTTCTGTGGTTCCACTGGGTGGTGAGAACATCACACAGGATCTTGAAAGCTATCCGATGGAGCGTGATGAGGCCGAGAATCTTAAAATTAAGTACGGCAGTGCCTATACTGAGAACGAGAACGTTGATCCCACGAAAAAATACGATATCAATCCTACCCGAAAGATCGACAGCGTCAAGTTCCTTGAGATTGTCGAGGCGCGTTCCACAGAGATCATCGCCAACGCGATCAATCAGATTCCAACAGAATACGCCGATAAGCTCATCAGCGGAATCGTCATTACTGGTGGGGGAGCCAATATGCGTAACGTGCAGTTGGCGATAGAGAAACTCAATTACAACTACAAGATTCGGCAGGCCACTTTCGTGAAACAGGCTATAAAGTCCAATAAAGCTGAGGTCAACAATCACAATGGTACCCTCAATACTTTGTTGGGATTGTTGGCAAAGGGTGATATGAACTGTGCAGGTTCTCCCATTTCCAACACGATCTTTGGCCAGGAACTTAATCCTTCGGAACGGGCAGGCGTGAGGCCGGAGGAAGAGATGAAGGATGGCAACGGCAAAATTTCCAATCCAAAGGAGGATCAACCGGAACCGGCTCGGGGGAACAACGGTGCCGAAAAAGAAAAAGACGAAAGAGATGGTCAGGGAACCACGAAGACCCCGGGCTCCAACCGAGGTGGAAAGATCCGCAACGGTCTGAAAAAGTTCTGGAAGCACCTGATGGAAGAAGAAGAGAATCAATGAACCTATAAAGAATATTAAGAATATGGACGACAATAAACATCCTATAGTTGACTTTGGCGCTCCCGAAAAGGAAAACCTCATTATTAAGGTTATCGGTGTGGGCGGCGGTGGAGGCAATGCCGTTACCCACATGTATAAAGAGGGTATTCAGGACGTTTCGTTCCTGCTCTGCAATACTGATGCCCAGGCACTCGATGCCTCACCCGTGCCCTGCCATCTACAGCTCGGCACTGAGGGACTCGGAGCGGGCAACCGCCCGGAGAAGGCCCGCAAGGCTGCTGAGGACAGTGCTGAAGACATCAAGGCGATGCTCAACGATGGTACGAAGATGGTGTTCATCACGGCTGGCATGGGGGGCGGTACCGGCACAGGTGCAGCTCCGGTCATTGCCCGTATCAGCAAAGAGATGGGCATCCTGACCGTAGGCATCGTCACGATACCCTTCAAATGGGAAGGGGCAAAGAAGATCGACCAGGCACTTGATGGAGTGGAGGAGATGGCCAAGCACGTCGATGCCCTTCTTGTCATCAACAACGAGCGCCTGCGCGACGTTTACTCCGACCTCAATGTGTTGGCCGCGTTTGGCAAGGCCGACGATACCCTCTCTGTAGCCGCAAAGAGTATTGCCGAGATCATCACGGTTCGTGGTGTCATCAACCTCGATTTCCAGGATGTGAAGACCGTGCTCAAGGATGGTGGTATCGCTATCATGTCCACAGGATATGGTGAAGGCGAGGGCCGCGTGAAGAAGGCTATTCAAGATGCCCTCCACTCACCGCTGCTCAACAACAACGATGTCTACAATTCCAAGCGCATCCTGCTGTCTATCGCATTCAATAATGAGGGTGAGGGCAATCAGGGCCTCCGCATGGAGGAAATGAATGACGTCAACGATTTCATGTCGCAGTTCAATGAGGGTTTTGAGATCAAATGGGGACTTTCTGTCGACCCCGACCTTGGCGACAAAGTCAAGGTGACGCTTCTCGCCACTGGATTCGGACTGAAGGATATCGATGGGATGAACGATCACATCAGTACCCGCGACAAAATCAATATCGACCAGAAGGCTGCAGAAGACGAAGAACGAAGGATCAAGCGCCGCAATGGTTACTACGGCGAGGATGTGGCCAGCCCGCACTATCATCGTCCGCGTCACATATTTATCTTCAAGCCTGAAGAACTCGACAACGAGGATGTCATCCTCAAAGTTGACGACCAGCCCACCTATCGCCGTACAAGCCAGCAACTGCAGGAAATCAGCAGGCAGTCAAGTGTGGCGGTCGACAACGACGGAGAAGAAAAGAAGACTCCCGTGCAGGGAACCATCCGCTTCGATGAGAACAACTAATTTCTAATTTTTTATTATTATGGCTTTATTTGAACAGATAAGCGAAGATATCCAAAAGGCAATGAAGGCCCGCGACAAAGTTCGCCTGGAGACGCTCCGCAACATAAAGAAGGTATTTCTTGAAGCCGCTACGGCACCCGGCGCCGACGGTAAATTAGCCGACGACAAGGCATTGAAGATCATCCAGAAGCTTGTCAAGCAGGGGGAGGAGAGTGCCGCTACCTATCGGCAGGCCAATCGGCCTGAGCTCGCCGAGGAGGAACTCGCTCAGGTAGCTGTGATGAAGGAATATCTCCCCAAGCCGTTGTCGGCTGAGGAAATAGAGAGCGTCGTGGCCGGTATCATCACCCAGACAGGTGCCCAAGGCATGAAGGATATGGGGCGTGTCATGGGGATGGCCAATAAGCAAATGGCCGGTAAGGCAGATGGAAAGCAGATTGCTGACATCGTAAGAAAATTGCTCAATCACTAACAGATCATTTATCCAACATTCATAACAGATCTATTTTATCTCAAGAGGCAGACACTGTGAAGTGGCTGCCTTTTTTGGATCACTGGATATTTTCCGTGGGTTAACGGCAAAGAGATCCAAGATTGCCACCATGCAACTTACCTGACTTCGATAATGTGCCACAATAAATCACTCTAAAAGATTTAGTGTCACCCATTCACCAAAAGGTGTAGTGTCACACTTCCAGCCCAAAAGACAAGGAAAATACTCACGGAAGGGCTTTAGCATAAAATTGCACTAAGGTGCATAAAATATATCACATCCCCCCTAAATCTTCCCACAAGCAGTTTAGGAAGCCCTGATTATACCTTCGTGAATAAATCGGTTTTATGTTTTTCTTACAAACGAACTCTTGTGCTGCTCTATTTTGTGCCATAAGGCAATTTTACGCGATAGCGATTTTCTTCATGGCAGGCTTGACACCTATGGTGTGTGACAGAAGCAATAGGGGGGCTGCGAGCTTGCTCGCCAAGGTCACCCCCTATTGCTTCTGTCACATTGCTCCAAGGAGCAAAAGCCTGACCATGATTTTCCTACTATCTTAAGGTAGTAAACGTCTATGCCCGTTCTCATTCAACTTGAGGAAACAAACCCTCAATTTCAGATTCAACCACCCACGGAAAATATCCGCTGCGCCTTTTTTTGGTAACAAAACAGGTGTTGTCAAGAATATAGGAAAAGCCCGTAAGTGACAACTATGGGCCATGCGCCCCAATAGGGTTATATATAGCCCTGATTCTCAAGATCATCAAAGGCGGTCAACACGGCTTGATTTGAAGGGTTACTGTTTCTTTGTTCTCTGCTTATCGGTGTCGGCTTCCATGTGCCGCCCCGCTGGCCGGTATATGCCGCCCCATGGGTTGGCATTTGGAAGCTGGTGGGGAGGCATATGGCGGCCGGCATGTACAAGCCCTGCAATTGCTGTCGCTGCATCTGCTGTTGCTTCTGTCGCTGCAATTACAGCGTTTTCTTTTCACGGGCTTCTGCCAATCTTGTTTCTTCATCCAAGGCTGTAGAGACATAAGCCTCACCCGTGGGGAAAACATTTATTTCTCTCTTTCTTTGGAAGAATCTTGGGCTGTGAGACTTTTTTCTCATGAATTATTCGTATTTTTGCCGTCGGATTAAGCAATTCCGCTGCTCTCCTTACTGGGAGGGCAAAGAAATTTATACTGCAAGGCTACCGCTTAGAAAAGAACGTTATGACGATCAAGAAACCTTTAGCGAAGGATGGTGATTCGTTCTCGGGCTTCGTGCCTGAGGACATCGATGCTGTTTCTTCCTGTTTTTCCGATTTTGAAGAAATAGCTGAGGGCACCTATTGCGTCGTTCTTAAGGCCAAAAAGCTGGGCCGGTGGTACGCCGTCAAGGCACTCAAACCACAATTTCGAGAGAGCATGCAGCATAAGGCGCTCCTGCGGAAAGAATACACCCTCCTCGCCACGCTTCATAGCCCCTATGTGGTAAAGGTCTATGATTTTCAAGATATCTCCGGGTATGGAACATGCATCGTGATGGAATGGATCGACGGCGTCACGCTGAAAACTTATATTACCCCCCCCAGTCAGCCAATGCCCGATCGGGCTACGCCAAAAGTCCTAAGCTAAAAGAACGGAGACGCCTGGCGTGGCAGTTGCTCAATGCTGTTGACGATATTCACAGGGCACAGGTGGTTCACCGTGATTTGAAGCCGTCCAACATCATGATCACACGCAATGGCCATCAGTTGAAAATCATCGATTTTGGATTGGCTGACTCCGACAGCTATTGTTGGCTGAAGCAGGCAGCGGGTACGGCGGGCTATTCCTCCCCGGAGCAGTTGGCAACGGGTGGGGCCGACGACCGCAACGATATCTATAGCCTGGGTGTGCTGCTCCGCTATCTGCGGATTGGCACTTGCTATCGGTCTGTGATCAGTCGGTGCCTCGGGCCGATAGGCAACCGCTATGGGCAGGTCGATGCGTTGCGGAGTTGGCCATGGCTGATTCTGCACAACCATGCAGAGCCAAGATGGCCACGGGCTGTCTTGGCTCTGTTTTCTTGTGTACGGCATCGCAAATCTTACGGATTCCTCCATAAACCTATACCGCCAGGCGTGGCGAGGGCGAACGCTGAGGGGACTGCTCTATTCAACAAATTAAACATAACTTTTTATAAATCTTTACTAAACTCTTTTTTTTATCAAAAAGGATTGATAAATTTGCAGTATCAACCAAAAAGCCCTATAAAATGGAAAAACGTATATCCAATGCCAAGCGCTATGTTGAGGATGTAGCAGATACCATCGCACGCTACATCGACAACAAGGACAATTATCCTCACAATGCCTGTCTGATAGTACAGCCTGCGCTCTGCGAGACCGTGATCGACGATCCGCAGTATACGAAAGATTGCGATATTTACGATCTTCGCCATTTCATCAGAAAGAAGACAAATGGGGAGGAGCTTCCCGATCGAGCCAGTATCGAACGGTTGGCCCGCAGATATTACGCTTGATTTTAAGCATGAGCCTCGGGCGGCGGACAGGAACAGAGGTTTGTACCCTCTTTTTTCTTTCTGCTGCCCGATATTGTCTCGCCTTTAGGAGAATGGGCGGGAATGCTGCCGGCCTTGGTTTTTACAAAGTGCGGCCATGCCATAGCCAAAATGTGGGTTTGACGTAGCTGCTTACCCCTTAGACAGCTCCACGATAGCACTTTCCAATCTGTTAATCATTTGTAAAAGATTTGCAACGTTGGTGGGCAACTCAGGAAAAAAACTTATTTTTGTGAAAAGAAACTTTCTACCGGTTTAAGTAGACATAGGCAAACTGTTTGCGTCCAATAACAAGAATAGATCATGACAAAAGAAGAGAGGTATAAATTAATAATGGACCAGCTCCTCAAGCGTGGTTCCGTACTTGTGTCGGAACTTTCAGAGATGCTGGATGTGTCGTCGGTCACGATACGCAAGGATCTTACTGAAATGGAAAAGTCGGGCAAGCTCTACCGTAGTCATGGCAAGGCCATCATTGTGAATCCCTTCACCAACAACCGCACTGTCAACGAGAAGGAAAAGCTCGCTCCCGAAGAGAAATATGCCATTGGCATGGAGGCTGCCAAGCTCATCACCTATAACGACTCCATCATCATCGCTTCAGGCACCACCATCCACTCCTTTGCCCAGTGTGTGAAGCCTATCCAGAAGCTCACTGTTGTGTCGGCGTCGCTCAAGGCATCGATGTATCTCTCTCAGGACAGTAACATTGACATCATCCAGCTCGGTGGAATGCTCCGTCACAGTTCGCTCTCCGTCGTGGGCTCCTATGGCGAAACCTTCCTTCAGGGCTGTTCCTTCAGTAAGCTCTTTCTCGGCGTAGACGGTATCGATCCCGAATATGGCATCTCCACCACCGACCTTCGCGAGGCGCATCTCAACCAGATTATGATGGGTGCTGCGCAGAAGACAATCGTCTTGGCCGACTCGTCAAAGTTTGGACGCCGCGGCTTTGCCAAGATTGCCAACCTGAGCGACGTGGATATGATCATCACCGATTCCAACGTCAGCAAACAGACTATGGCCAAGATGGAGGAGTTGGGCATTGAAGTAGTTGTTGCCCAGATCGCCGCCACCACAAAAACTGAGTGAGACAGATGGTTCTGCCCTTCCTCGCGAAGAGAGAACAATAAAGATATGAGATTATGAATACACCAAACGAATTTGACGACATTCGTCCGTTTAACAGCGACGAATTGCCCGAGGTCTATGAACGGCTGCTGGCCAATCCGCAGTTTCAGGCTGTGCTGAAGTTCCTTTATCCCAAGATTCCGCTTGAGACCATTGCGACGCGTATGCGCAAGTGCAAGACCAACATGGAGTTTCAGCTCACATTCTGCTACGGCTTCCTCAAAGACCTTCTCAAACACGCCAGTCGTGGCTGCGACATGGATATCAGCGGCATCTCCAATCGCCGTTGCTATACCTTCATGAGCAACCACCGCGACATTGTACTCGACTCGGCCCTCCTCGACATGCTGCTCGTGGATGCCAAGTTTGACACCACCTGCGAGATCGCCATTGGCGACAATCTCCTCTCCTTGCCATGGGTACTCGACATCGTAAGGGTGAACAAAAGCTTTATTGTTCGCCGTGGCCTGATGGCCAAGGACAGGCTGAAATCGAGTATCGAACTTTCGCGCTATATGCACTTCGCCATCAAGGAGAAGCATGAGAACCTGTGGATCGCACAGCGTGAGGGGCGCGCCAAGGATTCCGACGACCGCACTCAGAAAGGCATCATCAAGATGCTCACCCTGGGCGGGGAAGGAACGTTCATCGAGCGTTTGCAGCAGCTGCATATCGTGCCGCTGTCCATCAGCTATGAGTTCGATCCCTGCGACTACCTCAAGGCGGCTGAGTTCCAGTTGCGCCGCGACAACCCCAACTGGCACAAGGGGCCAATGGACGATGTGATCAGTATGCGGACGGGTATTGCCGGCTTCAAGGGACACATCCACTTCCATTGTGCTACCTGCATAGACGACTATCTGGAGGCGCTGAAAAGTTCGAAGAACAACAATAATGAGGTGATGGACGAGATCTGCAACTACATCGACCACCAGATCCATCTTTACTACCGCCTCTATCCGGGCAATTATATCGCCCTTGATGAGCTGCGTGGCACTCACGACTTCACCGACCAGTATTCTGATCATCAGAAGGAAGTGTTTGATGCCTATCTTCATCGCCGCCTGAGCAAGATCGACATCCCCAACAAGGACGAAGCCTTCCTGCGTGAACGCCTCCTGACGATGTACGCCAATCCAGCCATCAACTACCGCAAGGCCCACGGGCTGGAATGAGGTGCGTTGCGTTCAATTGATCATTTATAATTCACAATTCATAATCGGCTGACGCGAAGAGAAAGCATGGTGCTAAACTATCGTCATGCAGAAGATCGTGAGGTAAAAATTATGAATTGTGAATTATGAATTGTGAATTACAGTGGCCGAACCTTATTAAAGGGTCAGATCCTTAAGATCTCTACGCGAAGCGTTAGATTGAAAAACACCTTAGATTTATACGTGAAGCGAAAAGGAAATCCCTGATTATTAAATTTTTCCCACTTTTCCTTTCAGATAAGTGATTCCAAAGATCTTCTTGCTATGTCCCTACGGGCAAGAAATTTTTCGATTCCTGTGCGGAAACGTTATACAAGAAGTGTTGGATTACATATGATAGGCCGTGTCATGCTCCGGCTCACAAAGATGCCACGACAAAGACTTTGATAAAAACAAAAAAAGAAGCAAAGTCAACCTTTACTTCTTTCTGTCCTTTGATCTACTCCAAGGGCTGCGGATTACTTTCCGTGATTCTCGTCAGATACGGTCAGCTTCTTGCGGCCGTGTGCACGACGGGAAGCCAGAACTCTGCGGCCGTTCTTGGTGGCCATGCGCTCGCGGAAACCATGCTTGTTCACGCGGCGACGATTGTGAGGCTGAAATGTTCTTTTCATCTTCTTATCTTATTTTTATTTATTGTATGTCAAAATTGTGAAGAAGCCGGGTGTGGAGTCGCCAACCCACGTTTCGAGGTGCAAAATTACTCATATTTTTTGGAATAACAAAGAATTAAGTGATTTTTCGCCCTCTCTTTTCCGTTTTTTTATAAAATTGTGCTAACTTTGCAGCTGAAAACAAATTGTCCGCCAACAAGCGGCTTCCAACTTGCATCTGAAATAAAATTAGATTCGTTATAACAGTATGATCAATTCACAGGAAATCAAAATCGGAACTTGTATCCGTATGGACGGCGGCATCTGGAGATGCATCGACTTCCAGCATCGTAAGCCCGGAAAGGGCAACACCGTCATGAACACCAAACTCAAGAACGTGGCCGACGGACGTGTGTTGGAGCGCACTTTCCAGATTGGATTCAAGCTCGACGACGTACGCGTGGAGCGTCGTCCCTATCAGTACCTCTATGAGGACGCAACGGGCTACATCTTCATGAACCAGGAAACTTACGAGCAGATTCCTATCGCTAAGGATCAAATCACCGGTGTTGAGTTTATGAAGGAGAACGACGTTGTGGAGGTTGTCACCGACGCTTCCGACGGAACGATTCTCTCTGCCGAGATGCCCGTGAAGACCCAGCTCAAGGTTACACACAGCGAGCCGGGCGTGAAGGGTAACACTGCCACCAACGCTACCAAGCCTGCCACACTGGAGTCGGGAGCTGAGATCCGCGTGCCTCTCTTCATCAATGAGGGTGACACCATCCTCGTCGATACACGTGATGGCAGCTACATCAGCCGCGTAGCTGACAAGTAAGTCTGACTTGGCAAATGCTCCTCTCCTTTTCGGGGTGGGCCATAGTCCTTTCAAAGTCGGGATGATAGCATAAAAATTGACAGGACAGCCATATCAGACCTTTCTGGTGTGGCTGTCCTTGTTTTTCTATCCCCTCAACGGAGTTCTGTTTGGGCTTGCGTGGCAAGGGTTTACACAACTTGCCTGCAACATCCATTTCCCCACTTCAAACTCCCAACTCCTAACTCTCAACTCCTAACTCCTTATGAAGTACTCCTTCATCATTCCCGTCTTCAACCGTCCTGATGAGGTGGACGAGCTTTTAGACAGCCTCACACGTCAGACCGTCACCGACTTTGAGGTCGTAGTCGTGGAGGACGGCTCGCAGGTTCCCTGCGAGGACATCTGCCGTAAGTATGCCGCCCGGCTCGACATACATTATTATATGAAGCCCAACAGCGGTCCCGGTCAGAGCCGCAATTATGGCGTGGAGCGTGCCAAGGGTGAATATGTCCTCATACTCGACTCCGATGTCGTCGTTCCCGAGAACTACCTGCGTGCTGTCGACGCCGAGCTGCAGCGCGAGCCGGCCGATGCCTTCGGCGGTCCCGACCGTGCCGCCGACTCCTTCACTCCCGTGCAGAAGGCCATTTCCTACAGCATGACCTCCTTTTTTACCACTGGTGGCATCCGTGGCGGCAAGAAGAAGCTCGACAAGTTCTATCCCCGCTCGTTCAACATGGGCGTGCGCCGCGACGTATACCAGAGGCTCGGCGGGTTCTCCAAGATGCGTTTCGGCGAGGACATCGACTTCTCCATCCGTATCTTCAAGGCCGGATGCAAGTGTCGCCTCTTTCCCGAGGCATGGGTGTGGCACAAGCGGCGCACCGACTTCCGCAAGTTCTGGCGGCAGGTCTACAACAGTGGTATCGCGCGTATTAACCTCTACAAGAAATACCCCGAGAGCCTCAAACTCGTACATCTGCTGCCGATGGTGTTCACCGTGGGCGTGATGCTGCTGCTCTTGGGCTTCCTCGCGGGTATCGTGCTCTTCTTTGCCTTGCCGGCCGGGATGCAGCAGGCCTTGGGTATCGCCGTGAGCGTGTTTTCGCTGTTGCCCCTTCTCCTTTATGCAGGCATCATCTTCCTCGATGCCGCCATGCAGACCGACAGCGCGTGGATAGGGCTTCTCGCCGTGCGAGCTGCCTTCACCCAGCTTATGGGCTATGGCTGTGGCTTCCTTCAGGCCTGGTGGCGACGCTGCGTGAGAGGAGAGGATGAATTTAGCGCTTATCAGAAAAACTTCTATAAATGACAGAGCCATCGGGCTGATGGGAATCAAGCCCCCCTCACGGGCTTGTGCCTCATTAGTCCCATGGTTTCACCGGCTGATCAAACCCTATGAAAAAAGTAAGCATCAAAGATCTGCCCGAGGATGAACGGCCCCGTGAACGCCTGTTGAAGTATGGGGCGGAGAACCTCTCCGATGCTGAGCTGTTGGCCATCCTCATCGGTTCCGGCACACCGAAAATGTCGGCCGTGGAGGTGATGAAGAATGTATTGGCGGCCTGCAAGGGCAATCTCAACACCTTAGGGCGAATGAGTGTGGACGAGCTGACGGCTTTCGACGGCATCGGTCCGGCCAAGGCCGTCACTATCATCGCCGCCTGCGAGTTGGGAAAACGCCGCCAGCGTGCGGACATGGCCGAGAAAAAGGACATGAGTTCGGCGGCTAATATCTATGAGTATATGCGTACACTGATTGCCGAGCAACAGGTGGAGGAGGCCTGGGCGCTGCTGCTCAACCAGAACTTTAAGCTCATCAAGGCTGTGCGCGTCAGTCACGGCGGACTTACCGAGACAGCCGTCGACATCAGAGTGGTGATGAAGCAGGCCTTGCTCTGCAATGCCACGATGCTTGCCCTGTGCCACAATCATCCGAGCAACAATCCGCACCCCAGCACTGTCGATGACCGGCTGACGCAGAATGTCAAGAAAGCCTGCGACTATCTTCGCTTTTATTTTCTCGACCACGTCATCATTTGCGATGGTGCCTATTACAGCTATCGGGAGAAGGGGCGGCTGTAGCGGTGTCGGTAAGAGTCGCCGACAAGCGCAAAGGCTTTGGCCGCACCCTCTTGAACGTCTATAGAACATTTCTCATGATCCGCTTGCTTACTCCGTCTTTTTTCTCTATCTTTGTCCATGAAGAATAATTGTAGAATAAAAACCGTGTCGTATTGTGATCATTCGTGTAGCAAATCCCATCTATGACTCCGTCTCAGCAACTCTCCGAGCAGAGTCAGCAACTGGCCCGTATTCGAGCAAAGTTGCGGCAGCAAGGATTGTCGGAAATCGAGATTGAAGAGTGGATGAGGAAATAGTAATGCTCTTCAAACGCACTGAGGTGCCCGAGGTGTAGGGGCGTTCGCTCACAAGAACGTCCCAACGCTGTCGATGACCGGCAGACGAAGAATGTTAAGAAGACCTGCGACTATCTTCGCTTTATTTTTCTCGGCCATAACGCCATTTACAATGGTAACTATTTCTGTTTTTTCCTTTTTTACAGTCTTCGCTGATTACATACCACTTTCTCTTTGTTTAGGTAATTTGGGCCCAAGGGGGATTGTCCGTGGCGGGCAGATGCCGCTGCCTAACCAAAGACAGTAACACATCTATAGAAAAAGAAGGGTATATCCCTTATTCCCTTCAGGCATGACCTGAAGGCTTTCATCT
>Ga0256404_1000277_pt1 | contig 132763 bp, 107 predicted proteins | sample RumenRJG_01DNA_FD_185990 | JGI IMG/M metagenome (GOLD analysis project Ga0256404, IMG submission 185990) | Bovine rumen microbial communities from Lethbridge, Alberta, Canada - RJG_01 | ecosystem: Host-associated > Mammals > Digestive system > Stomach > Rumen | place: Canada: Alberta... | reverse complement strand
CGTATACTTCATCTTCTAGTTTCTTTAACACTACAAAGATACAAATAAAATGTTAAATAGCCAAGCAAAAACGATATTATTTTCTGATTATCAGAACGTTACATTTATTCAGTGAACACTAATTATAATTTAGCGGAGATTTTTTCCGTGACAATTTTTAAACTTCTTACCACTACCACAAGGACATGGATCATTCGGACGGGGTAGATGCTGTGCAACGTAGGGCATACGGCGCTGAGGTTGTTGCTGCTCACGCGTGTCCTGACTGGCAGCCTTACGCTGAGCCTCTTCGTTCTCGTCGAGATTGTCTTTCTGTTCCGTATAGCGCTGGGCATGCTGCTCAGGCTCGGCTTCACGGACATCCTGGCTCTCTGTGGTCTCAACGATTTGACCACGCATCAGAATAGAAGCTATGCGATTGTGCATGTCGTCGATCATCTGATCCCAGATCTTCGCACTCTCGAGCTTAAAAATCACCAAGGGATCTTTCTGCTCGTAAGAAGCGTTCTGAACGCTATGGCGCAAATCATCAAGCTGACGAAGGTTCTCTTTCCAATCATCATCAATGATATGCAACATCACGCTCTTCTCGAATTCCTTTACCACATTCTTAGCCTCGTTGTTGTAAGCCTCCTCAAGGTTCACTCTGAGATTCACCACGATACGGCCATCTGTAATAGGAATCAATATGAACTTGAACCGGTCACCCTGCGTCTCATACACCTGTTTAATCACAGGATAGGCCACAGACTGGATTCGGTCTGTCTTGCGCTTGAAGGCCCCCATGGCTTCCTGGAAAGCGCGCTCTTCGAGATCGGCTTTGACGCCATTCACAAATTCGTCCTCGCTGAATGGTATCTCCATCGCCAGGACTTTAAGAAACTGCTCCTTAGCCCCTTCAAAGTCGTTGCTTTCAATGATGCTGACCACACGGTCCCAAATGATATTGGAGATATCCATTCCGATACGCTCACCCATCAAGGCGTGACGGCGCTTCTCATAGATGACGGTGCGCTGCTTATTCATTACATCATCATATTCAAGCAGATGCTTACGAATACCGAAGTTGTTCTCTTCCACCTTCTTCTGTGCACGCTCAATGCTGTGAGAAATCATCGGGTGGTCGAGGCGCTCACCTTCTTGGAATCCCAAACGGTCCATCACTTTGGCAATACGCTCTGAAGCAAAAAGACGCATCAGCTTATCCTCCAAAGATACGTAGAATACAGACGATCCAGGATCGCCCTGACGACCGGCACGACCACGAAGCTGACGGTCTACTCGGCGGCTCTCATGACGCTCCGTACCAATAATGGCCAAACCACCGGCCGCTTTCACTTCAGGGGTTAGTTTGATATCAGTACCACGGCCAGCCATATTTGTGGCGATGGTTACAGCACCCAACAGGCGCTCTTCCGAAGTCACTTCCCCATGAAGGCTTGTGTCCTTGCCTTCGTTGAGCCGTTTCTGATATTGCATGGCGGTAGCCTTGTCGCTGAAGGCCTGCCCATCCATTGCTTTATAGCAGGTGCCCATAGTACTTCTACCAGCTTCGGCGACAATCATTGCCTCACGCTGATGCAACTTAGCGTTAAGCACATTGTGAGGAATACGACGCATCTGAAGCATCTTGCTGAGCAACTCGGAAATCTCAACCGAAGTCGTGCCGACCAAGCAAGGACGGCCGATTACACGCATGGCATCTATCTCATCGATGACGGCGCGATATTTCTCGCGGGCTGTCTTATAGACTCGGTCATCCATATCAATACGCTGCACGGGGCGATTGGTTGGTATTTCAACCACATCCAATTTGTAGATATCCCAGAACTCACCAGCTTCAGTAGAAGCCGTACCCGTCATACCGGCAAGCTTGTGATACATGCGGAAATAGTTCTGCAACGTGATGGTAGCGAAAGTCTGCGTGGCAGCTTCTACCTTCACATGTTCCTTGGCCTCAATGGCCTGGTGAAGTCCATCGCTCCAACGACGGCCTTCCATGATACGGCCAGTCTGCTCATCAACGATCTTGACCTCACCATCCATAACGACATATTCGTCGTCCTTATTAAACATGGTATAGGCCTTGAGCAATTGCTGCAAAGTGTGAACACGATCACTCTGAATGCCATACTTATTGAGCAACTCATCTTTCTTGTCGAGGCGTTCCTGATCGGTCAGGTTCTTCTGGTTCTCGAGGTCAGAAAGTTGAGACGTTATATCGGGCAACACAAACAAATCAGGATCATTCGTCTGTTTGGCCAACCATGCAGCACCCTTATCCGTAAGATCTGCCGAATTGAGCTTTTCGTCCACCACAAAATATAGTGGCTCTACAGCCTTTGGCATCTCTCGATTGTTATTGGCCATATAAAACTCTTCCGTTTTCAGCATACCCGATTTTATGCCGTCTTCCGACAGGAATTTAATCAAAGGCTTGTTCTTGGGCAATGCTTTGTAAGAGCGATAAAGCGCCAGAAAACCTTCCTCCTGCAAAGCCTGTGCTTTTTTCTGGTCGGTCTCGTTCTGTGCTGCTGAAATCTTCTGTTTAGCCTCTGCAAGCAACTCCGTAGCCTGTTTACGCTGAACATCAAACAATTTTTCTACAAGTGGCTGATACTCCTCATACATTTGGTCATCACCATGAGGAACAGGACCGGAAATAATCAGAGGGGTACGTGCATCATCAATCAGCACTGAGTCAACCTCATCAACAATGGCATAGTTGTGCTTGCGCTGAACCAGGTCAGATGGTGAGAGGGCCATATTGTCGCGCAGATAGTCAAAGCCGAACTCATTATTCGTTCCGAAAGTGATATCAGCTTGATAAGCCTTGCGGCGCTCAGGAGAATTGGGACGATGCTTGTCAATGCAATCTACTGAAAGACCATTGAACTCGTAGATAGGTCCCATCCACTCAGAGTCACGTTTGGCCAAATAGTCGTTGACCGTCACCATGTGAACTCCATTTCCTGTCAAGGCATTCAAGAATACAGGAAGGGTAGCCACAAGTGTCTTACCCTCACCCGTCGCCATCTCAGCAATCTTACCCTGATGCAGGGCTATACCACCAAAGAGCTGCACGTCGTAGTGGACCATATTCCACTTGATTTTGTTTCCACCAGCAGTCCATTCATTATGATAGATGGCCTTATCACCGTCAATGGTAATGAAATCGTTTGCAGGATTAGCGGCCAGCTCACGGTCGAAATCCGTCGCCGTCACGACTGTGTCCTCGTTTTCGGAGAAACGACGGGCAGTATCCTTCACGATACTGAAAGCTGTAGGCATAACCTCATTGAGGGCAACCTCATATTTGTCCAACGCTTCCTTCTCAAGCTTGTCAATTTCGTTAAAAATCGGCTCGCGGTCATCGATGGGGGTATCATCAATTTTGGCCTTGAGTTCCTCTATTCTCTGCTTCTCGTCTTTGGCCGCGTCCTGAACGTATTTTTGTATTTCCTTAGTTTTGGCACGCAGCTCGTCATTGCTCAAAGCTTTTATTTCAGGATATTTGGCCTTCACCTTCTCTACAAGAGGCTGAATGAGCTTCATGTCCCGCGTACTTTTATCGCCAAACAATGACTTTAAGATTTTGTTGAAATTCATTTTATTGTGTCTTTATTTATTTGTCTAATAATAACGAGTGCAAAATTACGAAAATAATCCCGTAAAACAACTCTTTTATTTAAAAATGTAAATGATGGGAATAAGTCTAAGCGGCTGAAATACTTAAAAGAGTGGTTCAGCCGTACAAGCGTTTGGCGCACGAATACGGATAGCCTTAGCAACCGTAGGCGCAATGCGGTCTACAGTTACCGGTTTAGTAATACGCTGGGAGGGCAGGCCTGCACCGTAGAAGACAATAGGGAAAGAAACCAATCCCATGCGGAAAGTGAAATTCTCTCCGGTGATTTCGTTCTTCAACTGCCAACCTGGGTTTATACCTATTATAATATCACCGGCATTATCAGAGCTGTATCCATTATGAAGCTTGGCAATGTCACCGCCTCCACGCTGAAGTTGGGTGGAAGTATAAACATCTTTTACACCGTCATTTTGAAGAAGGAACTCTTGGGAACGATTGAGCACGTCGTCAAGGCTCAATTGTTTTTGGTCGATGAGCTGATGATTAAGAAATATCTGATTTTTAAAACAACCGTCCACATATCTGCCATGACCGTAGATTGCGCTCAAGTAGATATTCATCAGATTTGCCGTACGGTTGATATAGAACGTTCCTGTGGGGACCTTATAATGCGAATAATCTGTCTGTTCCTCATTCTCATAGCCCGTGCTCGTTACTATGAAGAGCACGTTATCCTTGCCGACTTCCCCCTCTATCTGTGCTATAAGATTCGCCAGCGTGCGGTCCAAAGACAGATAATATTCTTCTGTAGGTTTGCCGTTAGATCCTGATAGAGTTACAGCAAGGAAGTCGGGGACTGCGTCACGCCCCATAGCGTGGTTTCTCACACATTCCAATGCAAGTTGGCAAATTTGTTCATTAACATCTGCCATTCTGGCATCCGACGATGTCACACGCTGATAAGACTCTATCCATCTCCGGCTTTCCTGCGGGTAATAGGCAGAAGTTGTCCATTGATTTCCATTGCCTTTCCAGAAAGCACCATCAGCAGCATGCCCCGAGGAAAGGATTGCGGACTCCTTGTTTTCAGCCAAGCCATAAACAAGAGCAGCTCCCTTCGTGGCGATTTTCAGCTCGTCGCTGATTGTGGATACGGATAGTTGGCTCGGGGAAGCAACGTATTTAGGATCTTCCACGCAGCTCGTAGGCCTCAAAGTGGAACGATTAAGCCAAGAACTACCTATTATATTATTATAGTGAGGAAATGTCCCCGTCGACAAAGAAGCTATAGCCGAAGCTGGATCTATCGGAGAAAAGGAATAGCCTGCGGACTCATAGACAACCCCCTGTGCGGCGAGTTTCCGAATTCCATCAGGCGAATACATCTGGGCATATTGTTCCAGCAAATCGTTTCGCAGTTGGTCGATAGTTATATCTACTACGAGCCGGGGCACAGAATTCAGGTTCTGTGCCTGTATCTCCGTTGAGGATAGGACCGCGAGCAATATTGCCAGATACTTATTCATGCGCTCTAATTAAATATAATTCTCTAATCAGCAAAGATAATGCCAAAGTAATCATTCCTTCAGCATAAGTTTGCACAAATGCTCCCAATAAGAAAATCACAATGCAAACGACATGCGCTTTAAGAAACCAGTGGACTTGATGTTTTCTCAGCCTCCATACAGCTTTTAGCCCAAAAACAAGCGACAGGGGATTCAAAAGAAGAATCTGTAAGTTGAGACTAACAGTAGGGTGCTGAGAGAAAATCATGGCAAAAAGTATCAATCCTGCCATGCCGTCAATCAACATCCATACAAAGTCGAAAAGCCATATTCTCTTTTTTGTTTTTCTCTCTACCAATATAATAATGAGTACGCACAAGAAAAATGCTATGGTGCACAGTCTCGGCGTGAACGATCCTCTGTCATTACTTGATACCGTCTGAGCAGAAAGAAGCAAAAGTTTGCGGGAAACTAAATTGTGCTGATGACTGCCATTGGCAACAACCGTGTGATCAAAGTCCTTCATAAGATGCTCTGGAAGGAATTGCTGCTGCTCATTATTAGTTTTACGATCGGCTTTAAGGCCCAACAGCAAGTCGTTTCCGAATCGAGCCCACGGGTGAGTCTCATTCATAGAATGAATCATCTCGCGATAGGATGTATCTTTATGATTGTCGGGAAAACGAACCTTGCCATTCAAATTACCGATCAAAATATCACGGGCACGTGTAGTACAGTTGTCGTAAAAGTAATTATAACGGTAAGTGCGATTCTCAGGCTCGTAATTTTTCTGCAGTGCCACAATGATTCGGCGACATTCTGCAGAATCCAGGTTGAGTTGTTGTTCTTCTACCCACCGTCCTTCTTCCCGATACTCTTCCATGAAAACATCAAATGGCATGACGCCCATTTGATAATCAGTCAATCCGAAGACGAAGCGAAGCATAAAATACTTCTGCTTGAATGAGAACATACCGTAGTTGACAACGACATCTCCAGTTTCAGGTGACTGGACCCGAATCGCCGTATGCCCATAGAGGGAGTACACTTCTTGCCCTGGTCCACATGTCAAAAGACTGATCCTACAAGGGGATGTATAGCTATTACTTCTTGCGGATATTGACCAACTAAACAGAGCAAATATCAGCAAGAACAAAACACGAATTTCTGATTTGAAAACTTTCACGATGCAAAAATAAACTTAATTTCCCATTTATCCTTCTTTTATTTCTTATTTTTTTGATAATTTTGCACGAAAATCATTTTTACATCGAAAAAAATACGATTACAGAGCGATGAAGATACATATTACGTCATTCAGACTTGCGGATTTGGCAAAAGATAAAAGGGGATTTCTTGCAGCGATAGCATCTGTCCTTTTTACAGGAGTCTTTGCACAAAGTGGCACCAATTCCCCCTACAGCCAATTCGGGTTAGGCACCCTGGCCGAACAAGCGTCGGGGTTTAATCGAGGAATGAATGGTTTGGCCTTAGGTTTTCACGATGGAAATCAAGTCAACTACCTCAATCCCGCATCGTACGCACGTCTTGACTCGATCACATTCCTCTTTGATGTAGGTATGAGCGGTCAAATCACCAACTTTTCAGAAAACGGAACAAAACGCAATATCAAGCAGGCTAATTTTGAATATGTGGTAACAGGATTCAGGTTGGCCCATCGTTTAGGTATGAGTTTTGGAATATTGCCATATAGCAATGTTGGGTATGATTATTCCACCACGGGGTATGTAAACAACCGTAATTCTGTTATTTACACAAACACATATTCTGGTTCAGGTGGTCTTCATCAAGCATATGCTGGCTTAGGATGGTCGCCTATAAAGAATTTCTCTATTGGTGTAAACGCTGGTTATCTTTGGGGAACCATCAGTCGCTCGATTCAAAATTCGTATAGCGACAACTATGCCAACACGCTCTCCAAATCTTACAACGCAGAAGTGCGGAGCTACAACATATCAGCAGGCTTACAATATGATCTAAAATTGGGCAAAACAGATTTACTGACAATTGGTTTGACGTATGGCTTGGGGCACAAAATAGGCGGCAAACCTACGTGCCGCGTCATTTCCACCAATACCCAAACAGCGGTTTCAGACTCACTGGTGCTTGGGGGTAGCAACATTAAGCTTTCAATTCCCCACACATTCGGAGCTGGCTTCACGTACAATCATGCCAACAAATTACGAGTCGGAGCCGATTATACATTGCAGAAATGGTCCAAGGTATCTTTTCCTGAGTACGTTTCAACTTCAGGCAACACAGCCAGTTATCTCTTGAATGACAATTATTTCAAGGATCGTCATAAGATGACGATAGGCGGAGAGTATTGCCCCAATCCATCTGGACGCAATCTCCTCTCGCGCATACGTTATCGTACAGGAATCTCCTACGCCACCCCATACATAAAGGTCAACGGCAAGAACGGTCCCAATGAAATCAGTGGCAGCTTAGGCTTTGGTATTCCAATTATTAACTCATACAACAACCGTTCTTTCTTGAACATCAGCGCACAGATTGCTCACAGTTCTGCTAATGGAATGATCTCTGAAAACATTTTTCGCATCAACTTAGGCATTACGTTCAATGAAAAGTGGTTCCAAAAGTGGAAAGTAGAATAAAATAACGTGTTTCGAATAAAAAACATATTTCCACAATTGTTCACAGGGATTGTATTCTTGTCAGCAGTTTCCTGCCAGGAGCAAGTTGAGCATACAGCCCCAGCCATCCATGCCCGCGACTCAGTGCCTTTGATGACCAGTTACGGGGTGAACACACTCATCTCCGATTCCGGTGTCATTAAATACCGCATCGTCACAGAAGAGTGGATTGTAAATCCCAACCTTAACCCCTCACGTTATATTTTTGATAAAGGAGTTCTGTTGACCCAATTTGACGAGAAGTTCAATGTCTTCTCATACATTCAGTGTGATACAGCATACTATTACGACAAGAAAAAATTATGGGAGCTTCGCAGCCGAGTGAAGATTCTCACAAAGTCTGGCATTAAATTCTCGTCAGAAGAATTGTTTTGGGATGAGAATAATCACGAACTCTATTCAAACAAGTTCTCACGTTTGGTGACACCAGAGCGCTCTCTCCAAGGACGCTATTTCAGAAGTGACGAGCAAATGACTAAATACTATGTTTCCAACACAAGCGGCTCCTTCGTCAGGGGAGACTTAGCAGGAGGGGGTGCTACACCCGCACCTACAGAAAATCAAAGCGACAGCACCATGAATGGTATACCTCGGACTCAGCCCAGGCCCCGTACAAACTTGCAGAATTAAATTTTCTTTTAGTAAAAGTGACCACTTTAATAATAGGCATATTAGTGACGATGATTTTCTCTGCCTTTTTCTCGGGCATGGAAATCGCATTTGTTTCGAGCAATAGAATGCTTGCAGAAATGGACAAGGACAGGAACGGATTCACGCAACGTATTCTGACAGTGTTCTATAATCATCCCAACGGGTTCGTCAGCACAATGTTAGTCGGTAACAATGTTGTGTTGGTCATCTATGGAATCTTAATCGCGGATTTCTTCGACAACACGATATTCAAGGGTTATGACGCAGCATTTACTGTCACAGCAGACACTCTGCTGTCCACGCTCATCATCTTGTTTACAGGGGAATTCCTTCCCAAGACGTTGTTCAAGAGCAATCCCAACAGACTGTTAGCCATATTCTCTCCCTTAGCTTATATCTTCTACATCATTCTTTGGCCCATCAGCAAATTCTCCACCCTACTCTCTTTTGGACTTCTTCGCATCTTCGGCGTAAAGAACACCAACGAGGAGGATGAAGAGGGATTCTCAAAAGTCGATTTGGACTACATTCTTCAAAAAAGCATCGACAACGCTAAAAACGAAGAAGACGTAGAAGACGAAGTCAGAATCTTTCAAAATGCTTTGGAATTTTCAGACACAAAGGTGCGTGACTGTATGGTACCCCGAACAGAAATCAATGCCGTGGAGTATAATTGCCCTACGGACCAACTCATGCAAAAGTTCATCGAAAGCGGCAACAGTAAGATTATCGTCTACAAAGAAGACATTGACCATGTGGTGGGATATATCCACTCCCTGGAGATGTTCAGACAGATAGAGAACTGGCATGACCGAATACGCGAAATACTCTTTATCCCCGAGACAATGTCTGCCCAAAAGCTTATGCAGATTTTTCTACAGCAAAAAAAGAGCATCGGCATCGTTGTAGACGAATTCGGAGGAACCAGTGGGCTTGTCTCTTTGGAAGATATCGTCGAGGAAATATTCGGTGACATACAGGACGAGCACGACAACGAGAGTTATGTGGCAAAGCAGACTGAAGACGGGGCCTATATTCTCAGTGCACGACTCGAAATAGACAAAGTAAACGACATGTTCAATCTTCAATTGCCCGAAAGCGACGAATATATGACAATAGGTGGACTGATATTACACTACTATCAAAGTTTTCCCAAAGTCAACGAAATTGTCAAGATTGGTAAATTCCAATTCAAAATCATCAAAAATTCAGCAACAAAGATAGAACTCGTACGTCTCGTAGTAACTGATAAATAAAAGGTTGATTGCATTTTCTTGTGAAAAATTCTTTTATTTCTTATTTTCTTTGTAAATTTGTGCGCATTTTTGGATGTAAAGGACAAGTCCTGATAAGATTTGTAAATACAAAAACAAAATAAAAAACAATAATTTAAAATGGCAGTATTAGGAAGAATAAGACGCAGAGGCACTATTCTGATTATCATCATCGGTTTGGGCCTTTTCGCTTTCATTGCCGAGGAAGGCTTCCGTTCTTGTGAGACAACCAAGAACAATCAACGCCAGCAAATCGGTGAGGTATTAGGAGAGAAAGTGAACGCTCAGGATTTCCAGCAGGAAGTGGAGAGCTTCACCGATTATCTCAAGGTTGCCCAGGGCATTGACAATCTAAATGATCAACAGTTGCAATCGCTTCGGGATCAAGCTTGGAATCATTTTGTTCAAAACAAGATCATTGAAAAGGAAGCCGACAAATTAGGGCTTCGCGTCACCGATGAGGAGATGCAAAATGTCTTGAGAGAAGGCACTCATCCCATGCTTCAGCGCACGCCTTTCACAAATCAGCAAACTGGCCGCTTCGACGTGAATGCCCTTCAGAAATTCCTTGCTGACTATAAGCAGAATGGTACCAATCCTCAGTACGGTGAGCAGTACCAGATGATTTACAAGTATTGGACTTTCCTTGAGAAGAATCTCCGTCAGACATTGCTGGCCACAAAGTATCAGAGTCTGGTACAGGAGAGCATCCTCTCCAACCCGATAGAGGCAAAGATGGCCTTCAAAGACGAGAATGAAGAAAGTTCCATACAGTTGGCCGCTCTCCCCTACAGCAGTGTGCAGGATTCTAAAGTTCAGATTACGGAGTCGGATATGAAGGCAAAGTATGACGAACTCAAAGACACCTACTACAACGGACGTTTTGGTGCAAAGCAGATCATTGAAACCCGCGATGTCAGCTACATTGATGTTCCCGTTGTTGCATCCGCTCAAGACCGGGCAACATTGCAGAAGACTTTTGCAGATTACGACAAGCAACTTGCTGCGGCTGCCGATCCTTCGGAAATTGTACGGAAGAGTACGTCGCTCGTCAATTATCTCGGTGTTCCGGTAAGCAAGAACGCATTCCCACAGGACATTGCAAGCAAACTTGATTCTATGGCTGTCGGCCAGACTACGGGTGTATTTGAGAATAAGCAGGACAACACACTCAACATCATCAAGCTTGTGGCAAAGACCAATCTCCCCGACTCTGTCCAGTTCAGAGCCATTCAAGTTGGAGGTCAGGATGCTAATGCTGCTCACCGGTCGGCAGATTCCATCTTCACTGCTTTGAAGAGCAATCCCAACCAGTTTGAGGCGCTTGCCAAGAAATACGGCCAGACTGGCGAGAAGAATTGGATGACCTCATCTCAATATGAGCAGGCACCATCAATGGACGAAGACACCAAAAAATATCTCATAGCCTTGTTCAACGGTGGTGTCAACGAGTTGCAGAATGTTGTGACCACTCAGGGCAATATCATTCTCCAGGTACTTGACCGTAAAGCAATGAACGACAAATACACTGCTGCAGTGATCAAGAAGACCATAGACTATAGCAACGACACGCATACAGCAGCCTACAATAAGTTCTCTGCATTCCTCAGTGCCAACCAAACGGCCGCTGACCTGCAAAAGAACGCTGCCAAAAACGGTTACAAATATCTTGATCAGAAAGACCTTACTTCCAACCAGCACTATGTTGCAGGCTTACAGGGTACGACAGAAGCTCTGCGCTGGGCTTTCAATGATGCCAAAGAAGGCGAGGTCAGCAAGATGTTTGAAGCCGGAAACAATGGCGATCACCTCTTGGTTGTGGTCTTAAACAAGGTACACCCGGTTGGTTATCGCGGTCTTGACGATCCCACTGTGAAAGAATGGATTAAGGCCGAAGTGATGAAAGACAAGAAGGCTGAGGTTCTCATGGCCAAGCTCCAAGGAGTAAACAGCATTAATGCTGCAAAGGCAAAAGGCGCCAAGATCTCTTCTGTCAATCAGATTACATTTGCTTCACCTGTGACTGTGCAGTCACTCGGTGCCTCAGAATTCGCTCTGAGTGGTGCAGTAGCTGCCACTGCCAAAGGTAAGTTCAGCAGCAAGCCCGTTAAGGGTGAGGCTGGTGTTTATGTTTTCCAGGTAACCAATAAGGCCAACCGTCCTGTTAAATTCAACGAAAAACAACAAGAGATGCGCTGCCGTCAGATGGCTCTGCAGACCATTATGCAGGGATTTGGCAACGAGCTCATGTACAACGCCGATGTGGTTGACAACCGCTACAATTTCTTCTAAAGATTCATCCCTACTTATTATATAAGCCCTGAAAGGAATCTTATCCTTTCAGGGCTTTTTTTACACCTGTACCTTACCGTTTCCAAGCGATCCGAACATCAGCTGATCATTGACTCCAACCCAATATAAGATAGTCACCAGCCAAGTATAAAATCTCAAAGCGCAAGATGATTGATAAACAAAATCAATAAATTGATGTAATAAAGTGAGAAAAGGAACGTTTAAAGGTTGAGTACAATCAAAATAATTGCCTATGAAATATTTTACCCAAGAAGAACAGCGTCCCTCAGAGAAGACTTTAGACCTGATACGCCAGATCGCCTATACCTACCGGGTGATGAAGTTTAATGGCAGTAACGTTGGATACTGTTTAAACTAACAAGAAGAGGCTATGAGAAAAACTATTATCTCGCCCTCACTGCTGTCGGCAGATTTTCTGAACCTGACGAAGGACTTGGAAATGCTCAACGACAGCAGTGCTGATTGGGTACATGTCGACATGATGGATGGTGTTTTTGTTCCGAATATCTCCATTGGTTTCCCCGTCCTCTCCAATTTGAAGAAAGTGTGCAATAAGGAACTCGACGTTCACTATATGGTCGTTCACCCCGAACAATATATCGAACGTACCGCAAAGGCGGGGGCCAAAGTGATGACCGTTCATCAGGAGGCATGCGTGCATCTCCACCGTACCATCTCAGAAATCAAGACCAACGGCATGATGGCAGGTGTAGCCTTAAATCCGTCTACACCCATCAGTATGCTCGAAGATGTCATAGCTGACATCGATATGGTTCTTCTGATGAGCGTAAACCCAGGCTTCGGCGGACAAAAGTTTATTGAGAACACAATAAACAAGACAAGGCGTCTCAAACAGCTCATCAAGGAGTCCGGATCCAAGGCACTTATCGAAGTTGATGGCGGGGTTAACGCCACAACAGCTCCACGCCTTGTCGGGGCAGGAGCAGACATCTTGGTCAGCGGGAGCTATATATTCAAGTCTCCCGACCCAATAAAGACAATTTCTGAGTTAAGCCAACTGTAAGACGATGTTATGCTCTTTGGCCATTCGCCGAAGGTTGATGATCGCATACCGCATACGTCCCAAAGCCGTATTGATGCTCACATTGGTAAGCTCAGCAATCTCTTTGAAAGATAGTTCCTGATAAAAACGCATGAACACGACCTCCCGCTGAGTAGGTGGGAGCTTGTTCATGAGTTTCTTCACGTCAAGCAAAACCTGCTCATTGACATAGCGGCTCTCGATGCTGGTGTCGAACAATTCTGTGGGAATTCCTATGTTCCCCAAATTGTTATCCTCGTTAGTCTCAACAATTCTGTCAGACTTTTGAAGTCTGTACCTATCCATGATAACGTTGTGGGCAATACGCATGATCCACGACGCAAAACGCCCCGAAGCTGTATACCGTCCTTCTTGCAGACGGGTAATCACTTTGACAAACGTCTCCTGGAATATATCATCGGCCAGATTGTGGTCTCTTACCACAAACAAGATGTATGAGAACAACTTTGACTGATTGCGCTGCAATAACAAATCAAAAGCCTTGTTGCATCCCCCGACATATGATAAGGCCAACTCTTCGTCGGTCATCTCATTTAAATTCTTCATGTCCTTTGTTGTTTTGTTTGAAGTAAAGTTCTCTCTATAGGCGGAAGATTTGTTTATTGCATACTTATTGTTAATTATAGTTGCAAAGTTAATCGATAATTTCCTAAGTTCCAAAATTTTTAACACAAAAAAATAATCATTCTTTTCCCATTTGATACATTTTTTGTGCACATCCTATATTTATCTCTGTGAAACCATTTCTTAAACACCACAACTTGTGGGTTACCCGTTCCACTAATATCCAGAATATCTAACCTGTCTAAATAATTGTAGATATGGTGGGCACCAAGAGTAGACCCAAGCTTGCAGAAGGGAGCCCGCGGGCTCTCTTCTGGCGGCCCGTTGGCTTCCTTATGGAGTACCACCGGCCGACATATGGGGACCGGCATGAAGAAGCATTCTCCATCACATCTACTGCCCTTATACGGCGAAGTTGTAGCCCAGACAACAGCAGGCTGACCAAGCTGTCATGAGGTTGCAGACGACTGTCATGCCCCAAAAAGCCAGTCCTTATGCTACTTTTTTCGTTTCAAATATTATGCTTTGCCTGAACTATTCCACAATAAAGTTTCAAAAAAAGGAATAGGTATGGATTTTAATGATTACCTTTGCACCAACAAAAAAACGTCAACAATGCCGAAAATATCAGATCGCGGTCTGGAGATGCCGGAGTCGCCTATACGTAAGTTGGCCCCACTGGCCGTTGCTGCCAAGAATCGCGGCATAAAAGTTTATCATTTGAATATTGGTCAGCCCGACCTCCCCACTCCGCAATGCGGTCTCGACGCTCTACGGCATATCGACCGCAAGGTACTGGAATATTCTCCCTCGCAAGGTTTTCTGAGCTATCGGGAAAAATTGTGTAAATTCTATGAGAAATACAAGATTTATGTAAAACCCGACGACATTATCATCACCTCAGGAGGTTCTGAGGCTGTGCTCTTTGCGTTTATGAGCTGCCTCAATCCCGGCGACGAGATCATCATTCCCGAGCCAGCCTATGCCAACTACATGTCGTTTGCCATCTCGGCCGGCGCAAAGATACGCACCATTTCCACCTCGATAGAAGAAGGCTTCGCATTGCCTAAGGTAGAGAAGTTTGAAGAGTTGATCAATGAACATACACGTGCCGTTATGATCTGCAATCCCAACAATCCTACAGGCTACCTCTACACGCGCCGGGAGATGAACCAGATACGCGATATGGTGAAGCGTCACGATCTCTATCTCTTCTCCGACGAAGTCTACCGCGAGTACATCTATACAGGCTCACCCTATATCTCGGCTATGCATCTGGAGGGAATCGAGCAGAACACCATCCTCATCGACTCTGTGTCGAAACGCTATAGCGAGTGTGGCATCCGAATCGGCTGTCTGATCACTAAAAACGCTGAAGTAAGGAAGACTGTGATGAAGTTTTGCCAGGCACGTCTCTCCCCTCCCCTTTTGGGACAAATCGTCGCCGAAGCCTCACTTGATGCGCCAGAGGAATACTACCGCGACGTATACGATGAATACTGCCAGCGTCGCAAATGTCTCATCGACGGACTAAACCGCATCAAGGGCGTCTACTCACCCATCCCCATGGGGGCTTTTTATACCGTGGCGCAGCTGCCGGTGGACGACAGTGAAAAGTTCTGCAGGTGGTGTCTCGAGGAATTCAATTATGAGGGTGAGACTGTGATGATGGCACCGGCCGCAGGGTTCTACACCACTCCTGGTGCAGGTCGCAACCAGGTGAGAATTGCCTATGTGCTGAAAGAGGAGGATTTGAAGCGCGCCCTTGTTGTGTTACGCAAAGCTCTTGAGGCCTATCCTGGCAGAGTTGACGAAAATTGAAATGACAGACAAAGACTGATATGAACTTACCTCTTTTCCTGGCACGGCGCCTTTTCTCGACAGAGAACGACGACAAGCGTCACGTATCACGCCCTGCAATCCGAATTGCCACAGCCGGTGTAGCCATCGGTCTGTCGGTGATGATTATCAGCTTGTGCGTGGTGATAGGATTTAAGCACACCGTGCAGCACAAGGTATCCGGATTCGGAAGCGACATCCAGGTTGCCGAATTCACCACGCTGCAGAGCGCAGAGCAATATCCCATAGTGATGAACGATTCCGTGCTCACAGCACTCGACCATCTGCAAGGAATACGCCATGCACAGCGCTTCGCCATGAAAGAAGGGATCCTCAAGACCGACAACGACTTTTTAGGCATACAGTTCAAGGGGGTCGCTGAGGAATACGACACCACCTTCATTCACCAAAATATGGTGAGTGGAAGCATACCTCTCTTCTGCGCCCACAAGGACAGCAACAGGCTCCTAATATCGAAGCCCATGGCCGACAAGCTGCAGCTAAAGACCGGCGACCGAGTATTTGCTTACTTCATCGACCAGAATGGCGTGCGCACCCGCAGATTCACCATCAGCGGAATCTACCAGACCAACTTGGCGCTCTACGACAATGTCACAGCCTTTACAGACTTGAGCACTGTGGTGAAACTTAATGGCTGGGAACCCGACCAGGCAACTGGAGCAGAACTGACCGTAGCGAGCAAGAAAGATGAGCTACTGGCCGAAAACCAGGTGATCGAAAAGGTGAACCGCACAGTTGACCACTATGGTGCCACCTACTCCTCAAAGACCATTCGTGAGATCACCCCCCAGATATTTGCATGGCTTGATCTTCTCGACATGAATGTATGGATCATCTTGGCGCTGATGATGGCCGTATCCGGAGTGACCATCATCTCCGGCCTGCTCATCATCATCCTTGAGCGTACAAGCATGATAGGCATTCTCAAGGCTCTCGGTGCACGCAACAGGCTTATCCGACACACGTTTCTGTGGCTGTCCACCTTCATCATTGGGCGCGGACTCATCATTGGCAATCTTGTAGGACTCGGGCTCGTCGCTGTGCAGAAACTCACAGGACTCGTCAAACTTGATCCTGCTACCTACTATGTCAGTACGGTACCAGTAGAGATCAATTGGGTTTGGATCATCCTGCTCAATATCGCCACACTGCTCGTCTGCGTGGCAGTCTTGATTGCTCCCAGCTATCTCGTGGCCCACATTCATCCGGCCAAGAGTATGAAATATGAGTAATCCATCACTCGCCCTTGAATATTACCCTACTGTGGCTAATGTGGAAAAATAGAACTATAATATGGCAGAATAGGACAATCGGATAAATCCGTATCGCCTAAGTTGGTCTAAAATTATAGGAAGTGGGATAAAATATTGCACATAAGTTTTTGGATTGAGCAAAAATGTATTACCTTTGCACAAAATTATTAGGATTGTGCAATGGGGCCAATAAAAAATTTTAATTCTTACATCAAAGACAGTATCGTTGATCACTGGGACCAGGATGCCCTTTCAGATTACAAGGGCGTCACGCTCCAATATCACGATGTGGCTCGCAAAATAGAGAAAATCCACATCATGTTTGAGAGCGTAGGTTTGAAACGTGGCGACAAGGTGGCGCTCTGCGGACGCAACAGTGCCCACTGGGGCGTAGTGTTTCTTGCCACGCTCAGCTATGGAGCCGTAGCCATCCCCATCCAACACGAATTTAAGCCCGAACAGGTCTACAATATCATCAACCACTCGGAATCGAAACTGCTCTTCATGGGCGACATCGTGGCCACAAGCCTCGACAAAGACAAAATGCCAGGGCTGATGGCCATGGTTTACCTACCCGATCTCTCGGTCACTTTCTCACGCTGTCTTAACCTCGACAACGCCCGCGAGCACCTGAACGAAATCTTCGGTACCAAGTTTCCTAAGTTTTTTCGGAAGGAACACGTGGCCTATTTTGAAGACCATCCCGATGACCTGGCAATGATCAACTACACCAGTGGAACAACCGGATTCTCCAAGGGAGTAATGCTCACCTACAGGTCGCTGACCAGCAATTTGGAATGGGCTCTGAACACGCTGAATAAATACACCCGACCGGGTGGCAATCTTTTGTCGTTTCTTCCCATGGCACACATGTATGGACTGATGATCGACTTCCTCTTCGGCTTCACCAGGGGGATGCATATCCATTTCCTAACACGCCTGCCAAGCCCAACTCTCGTATCAGAGACACTGCACGACCTCAAGCCAACTTTTGTTGCCAGTGTGCCGTTAGTAGTGGAGAAAATTATCCGCAAGAACATATTCCCCATCGTTGAGACCAACCGGATGCGTATACTCATGGGTATGCCCTTGATCAGTCACCGCGTGAAGGAGCGAGTAAAGAATCTTGTCGCCGAAGCCTTCGGGGGAAATATTCAAGAACTTATCGTAGGCGGCGCAGGACTCAACAAGGAAGTAGAACGTTTTCTGCTTGATATCGGATTTCCCATTACCGTAGGCTACGGAGCCACGGAAACAGGACCTATGATCTCCTATTGTGACCATAGCGAATTCAATGCCGGCACATGCGGTATCGCGGTGGACAACATGGAGGTGAAAGTGATCAGCGATGCCCCAGCCGTGAATCCGGGGGAGATTGTCACCCGAGGTGCCAATGTCATGACGGGATATTATAAGAACCCGGAAGCTACTAAGCAAGCCATTGACGAAGACGGATGGTTTCACACTGGTGACCTCGCAACCATGGACGAAAACGGAATGCTCTACATCCGCGGACGCATCAAAAACATGCTTCTCGGAGCCGATGGCCAAAACGTCTATCCCGAGGAAATAGAGAACCAGCTCAACAACATGGCCATGGTCAACGAAAGCATCGTCTTGCAGAAAGGCAACAAACTCATCGGGCTTGTACATCCCGACATGGAAGCAGCCCGCACCTTGGGTATCAACAAGGAGGACTTAATGAAAATCATGGAGCAGAACCGTAAAAGTCTCAATGCCCAGCTGCCGCAATACTGCAAGCTTGCCGCGATCGTCCTCCATGATAACGAATTTGAGAAAACACCCAAAAAGAGCATCAAACGCTATTTGTATCAGAACGCTATATAAACAACCACACAGATTATGGAGAAGATACCTTGCTTCAACCAGTATATACAGAAAAGCATTATTGACAACTGGGACAGGGATGCATTCACTGATTTCAAGGGACAAACCTTGCAGTATCATGATGTAGCCCGCAAAATCGAAAAACTGCACATTCTCTTTCAAAGCAGCGGTGTGCAGAAAGGTGACAAGGTGGCACTCTGCGGACGCAACAGCGCCAACTGGGCCGTAGCTTTTTTGGCCACCCTCACCTACGGCGCTATTGCCGTTCCAATCCTCCATGAGTTCACGGCCGACCAGATCCACAATATTGTCAACCATTCCGAAGCAAAATTGCTTTTCGTCGGCGACGTCGTTGCCACAGAAGTCAATCCGACAAAGATGCCCATGCTCGAGGGCATCATATACATTCCCGACTACTCACTCGTGATTTCACGCACTGATAAGCTCACCTATGCACGCGAGCACTTGAACGAGATGTTCGGAAAAAAATATCCGAAATATTTCCGTAAGGAACACGTGAAATATTACATGGAGGAGAGTCCTGAAGAGATGGCCCTCATCAACTACACCAGCGGAACAACCGGATTCTCTAAAGGCGTCATGATCCCTTATCGGGCCATGTGGAGCAACTTCGACTTTGCCGTTGCCAACGTAGGCCCGTTCTTACATCCTGGCGACTCAATCATCAGCATCCTGCCCATGGCACATATGTATGGCATGGCGTTTGAGTTTATGTTTGAGTTCCTCACCGGGTGCCACGTCTATTATCTGACGAGGGTTCCTTCTCCGGCCATTATCGCTCAATCGTTCTCAGAAATCAAGCCGAAGATTATTATCTCTGTGCCGCTCATCATTGAGAAGATTATCAAAAAGAAGGTATTTCCGAAGATTCAGAACAACAGAATGCGGCTGCTGCTCAACATGCCCATCATCAAGGACCAGATCAACGAGAAAATTTGCGACCAAGTGTCGAAAGCTTTCGGTGGCTCGTTTTATGAGATCATCATTGGCGGTGCTGCTTTCAACCAGGAAGTGGAGCGCTTCCTGCGCCGCATCAAGTTCCACTATACTGTAGGCTACGGAGCCACGGAGTGCGCTCCTATCATCGCTTATGCCGACTACAAGACCTTCGTGCCAGGTTCCAGCGGCCGCGCCGCCCTGCACATGCAAGTAAAGATCGACAGCAAAGACCCGGCTAAAGTACCCGGTGAGATCCTCTGCAAAGGCCCGAATGTTATGTTGGGCTACTACAAAAACGAGGAGGCTACCAAAGCAGTGATCGACAGTGATGGATGGTTCCACACAGGAGATCTCGGAACAATGGACGCCGGCGGAAATATCTTTATTAAGGGCCGTTCCAAGAATATGCTCTTGGGATCCAACGGGCAGAACATCTACCCCGAGGAAATCGAAGACGCCCTCAACTCCCAGCCAATGGTGGTGGAGAGTGTTGTAGTGCAGCGCCAGGAAAAGCTATATGCTTTGGTATACCCCGACTTTGACCTGATGAAGAATATGGGGTTCAATAAGGAAGACTTGAAGGCTGTAATGGAACAGAACCGTCAGAACCTTAATGCGACTCTTCCGGTGTACAGCAAGATAGCCGGCATAGAAATTCACGACGAAGAATTTGCCAAGACTCCCAAACGTTCGATCAAACGTTATCTCTACAGTTGATTCAGCAAGTCTTGACCCATTTGCATAAATACAGCGAAGGAATGCCAGTTGTATGATTGACGTTGCTTCGCTGTTTCATTTATCCGCCACAGCTACACCCCGTGGCTGTTTTCACAAGACGCACTCAGAAACTAATATTCCTGGTCTTGGTTGCCAATCGTAAGCTTCTTCAAATCGTAGAAACTACCGTTATAGATGTTGAAATCCACATATCCACGAATGCCCGGCAGGCGACCGGCATCAGTATGTTGCCAAAATTTCCAAGGGCCTTTATATTCCACTTTGTCAACATAATAGTGGGCTATCCAGTAGGGATAGTCGTCAAAGACCGGAGCTGACAGATAGTTTTGCTTGAATTTATAATAGGTATAGATGATTGGCTTCACATGATAGCGATCCTCAACGATATGCAGCCATGTGAGCACATCGCGCTGAAAGTCCTCGACACTACGCTCTGCGGGCTTGTGTTCAATATCAAGTACAGGCGGCAGATCTCCATTTTCAAGATGTACTTTACTAAGGAAAAAATATGCTTGGTCCCTGGGTGTTGACTTATTGTTCCAAAAATGATATGCTCCACGAATAAATCCATATTCACGAGCAGCTTGGAAATTATCGTAAAAATTCTCGTCAATGCGCTTGTCACCCTCTGTAGACTTGATAATCACAAAGCGTAAGGGACAGCCACTAATCATACCATTGCGCAACTCGTCCCAATCGATTTGACCTTGATAGTGAGAGATGTCTATGCCATGGATTTCATAGCCTTCGGGGTACTTGGCTTCGCCGTAAAGCGCACGCCAGCGGAATCCAGTCGGACTAACAAAGAAATAATAGAAAATCCAGACATAAAGAAAAACAAGAACCAATCCACCCATCCTCCAGACCCATCCTGGAAATCGCGAATGCAATTCGCGCCAACGGAACCCAGCCGGTTCGTCAGGATAAATCTTGTCTGGAGGATTGGGTGTACTGGCCATTAAAAATATTTGAAAATTATAGTTTACTCATGTTCAAGCTGCAGCGTCTTTGTGCACTGGTCGCAAACGTCAGAGGGCCCCCAGTACTGTACAGGACCCGGATAGACATAAGACGTTGTATAGGCCCACTCGTCACGCTGAGCGGCAAAAGTCTTGAAAGGTTTGCCATTAAGGTCTACGAGCGCCTTGCGAATCACAGGCTTCATCTCACCGTTGCGACGCTCCATGTTCATCATCATGGTGATGGGGACACCGCCAGCTTTCCAATCCTCGGGCTTAGCCGTTGTGTTTTTCACGATGGCCATATACCCCGTTTTGCCATTGGCAATGAGGTGAGCAGCGGAAGTACCCAAAGCATAGCAATAGTCGGCATCAAAGTTTGAGGGAGCAGCACAACGTCCTTCATACCCCAAGAAATGATGAATTGTAGCAAACTTTCCATTATATTTGCCTTCCTTTGCCCACTCAGCAAGCAGGTCTCCGACCATCTCGGCAAGGAGTTCCTCTGTCTCAATGAGCGAAACCTGAACGTTTCCGTGAGGGTCGCGGTCAAGAGAGAGTTGGCGCGCAACACCAGAAGGCAGAGTCCTAAAGGTGGCTGCGTTATCTGCGCTCAGGTGCGAAAGAATGTAAGCACGCTGCTCCTTGATATTAAGGTCTTTGTATTCAGAGCCATGAGCGGCAAGCAAATCGTTGAGTTCAGCGATGAGACGGCCGATAGCAGGAATGAACTCTATGAGTCCCTCAGGAACCAGCACCACGCCGAAGTTGTCGCCTTGCTCTGCACGATGTGCCACAGCAGTAGCGATGCGCTCGACGATCTGGTTGAGCGTCATGTCCTTTTCCTGAATTTCCTCAGAGATCAAGCAAATATTGGGATGTGTTTGAAGAGCGCACTCCAAAGCGATGTGTGAAGCTGAACGGCCCATGAGCTTGATGAAGTGCCAATATTTGCGGGCGGAGTTGCTGTCGCGCTCGATGTTTCCGATAATCTCGGAGTAGGTCTTCGTAGCCGTATCGAAACCAAAGGAAGTCTCAATCTGGTCATTCTTGAGGTCACCATCGATAGTTTTGGGGCAACCGATAACCTGTACGCCATATTTTTTGGCAGCATAGTATTCAGCAAGCACGCAGGCATTGGTATTGGAGTCATCACCACCGATGATCACGATGGCCTTAATATCGAGCTTGCGGATAATCTGCAAACCTTTTTCAAACTGATCTTCTGTCTCAAGTTTTGTACGTCCTGAGCCAATCATGTCGAATCCGCCCGTGTTGCGGTACTTTTCGATAAAATCGGCGGTAAGTTCCTTGTAGTCGTGGTCGACCAAACCACCGGGTCCCATGAGGAATCCATAGAGCTTATTCTCAGGATTCATTTTCTTGATGGCATCAAAAAGGCCACAAATAACATTGTGACCGCCAGGAGCCTGACCACCGGAGAGAATAACTCCGATGTTCATCTTCTGTGTGTTTTCCTTGTCACCCTTTACAAATTCTACAAGAGGCATACCATACGTATTGGGGAAGAGTTTCTTGATTTCTTCTTGATCACCAACACTCTGAGTAGGTTCTCCTTCTACAACCTTAACAGCACCCTGAAGGCCCTTGGGAAGTTTCGGCTGATAAGCAGCACGCTCCTTCTGCAAAAGACTGATTTCCATTTTGCGAATTGATTTTTAATTAGAACTAAAATTCGTTGCAAAATTACGAATTTCCATCCGAAATTTAAAACAAATGAGGGACAAATACTTGTTTCAATTTAAAAAAGAACCTAAAAATATTTGTTTCTTCCTTTTTTTTATCTATCTTTGGGAATTGAAAAAGCATTTGTTCTACAAAAAATACACGATATGGCTAATAAAAGAGATCTTAAACGCACCATCAACTACGTGTGCAGTGATTTGTTTGCTGAAGGAGTGGCCCACTCTCTTTATGACGAAAAGCCCGTCGAAGAAAACGTCGAGGCAATCCTGACAAGTATTTTGAAAATTCACACAGAATTCGTGAGCCGAATCTCTCACCCGGAACCAGGAATGAAACGCAAGGCTTACTACAAAAAGCTTGTTGAAGATTTCAACAAGAACGTCAATGAAATCATAGATCAGCTTAATGGACTCAACTAATCATTTCTACAGTTGGTTGTTATATAAGAAGTTAGGCTGGAAGAAAAACATCACTCAGGCCATGCCTGAGAAGTGTATTATATGCCTGGCTCCACACACCAGCAACTGGGACTTTATTTTGGGACAAGTCTACATGAGGGCTGAAGGCCTACATATCAATTTTCTAATGAAAAAAGAATGGTTCAAGTGGCCTTTAGGCATGTGGTTCAGACATATTGGTGGCATTCCAGTATGGCGGTCTAAACACAGCTCCATGACCGATACGCTGGCAAAGGTGGCCAAAAAAAGAAAAACTTTCCGCCTCTGTATTACTCCCGAAGGAACAAGATCCGCCAATCCTGATTGGAAATGTGGGTTCTACTATATTGCCCTTAAAGCGCAAATTCCTGTTATGCTCTACGGTATAGACTATGAGAAGAAACTCATACAATGCACGAAAATGTTCATCCCGTCAGGCGATATAGAAAAGGAAATGAGAGACATTAAGCTCTATTTTAAGGACTTTAAGGGTAAATCACCGGAAAAATTCGTCACAGGACTTTAATTCTGAAAAGAAGAAAGTAGGCGAATGAAACACAACGGACAATGACAATAATCAGACACGGAAATAGAAAGATCAATAAAGCTATAGTAATGCTGGCCGTCATGATGATGACGACCGGAAATCTTTATTCACAGAATTCAGCCCTTAGACAAAAAGCGGAAAGAAAACTCGAAGCTTATTTTTACTCCTATAAACCTAAAAACGGAGTACTTTCCCAACCTGCAAGAATGAAGAAGCTCGCCATCGACGACAAGAGAAACGTCGTTGATATCACAATGGACGGGAATTTCGCGCAGCAGGAGTTTACAAAGTCTTCTGTAGAGAAAATCTATCGGAAAGTGAGGAGGGTCCTTCCCAATCCCTTTGATGATTATCAGATCAGAATATACACCAACGGTTCACTCGTTGAAGAACTTATCTCTGGAGCCACAGCCAAAGGCGGCAATGCCCTTTGGGGAGACATCGACTATAACGACGAGCCATGGGTGAAGAATGTCTCCCGTCCGTCAAGGCCTACCCATGGACTCTACGACCGCCATCTTACTCTATGGGCCTCCCATGGACGATACTACGATAACAAAAAAGGATTTTGGAAATGGCAAAGACCCAACCTCTTCTGTACCAACGAGGATTTGTTTACGCAGACGATTGTGGTGCCTTTTCTCATACCAATGCTTGAGCATGCGGGTGCCTATGTCTTCTCCCCAAGGGAAAGGGACTGGCAGACCGAAGAGATTATTGTTGATAACGACGGGAGTTCCCACAATTCCATCTATCAAGAAATCGAGGGAAAAAATGAATGGGTCAAGGCCCCTGTCAAAGGCTTCGGATGGCGCAATGGCAGTCTGCAAATGGATGAGAATCCTTTTGAGCGTGGAACTGTCAGAATGAATCTCACACAAAAAAAAGTAAAAGATCTCGCACAGACTGTCTATCGGCCAAACTTTCACAAGGCGGGACGTTATGCAGTTTACGTAAGTTACGCGACTGTAGAAGGAAGTATTCCTGATGCTGAATACATCGTTTACCACAAAGGACAAGAGACCCGCTTTCACGTTAACCAGCAAATGGGTGGCGGAACATGGGTATACCTTGGTACTTTCGACTTTGACAGGGGATGTGACGGCTACAATCAAGTGGTGGTCACCAACCGCTCACAGTCTAAAGGCCTCATAACGACAGATGCTGTAAGATTCGGTGGAGGAATGGGCAATATCGAGCGAGGCGGCACCGTCAGTGGGCTTCCCCGCTGTCTGGAAGGAGCACGGTATTACGCCCAATGGGCTGGCGTCCCTTACAAATATTACAGTACAAAAAATGGCACAGATGACTATGGCGATGATATCAATGTACGCTCCCTCATGAGCAACTGGTTGGGTGGTGGCAGTGTATATATGCCACTGATAAAGGGCAAACGTGTGCCTATTGAGCTCTCACTGGCCGTGCACAGCGACGCCGGGTACGCCCCAAATGGTACGGATATAATAGGATCGTTGGCCATCTGCACCACCGACTTCAATGATGGACGCCTCAACTCTGGTATCTCCCGACAAGCAAGTAAAGACTTCGCAGCAGCTCTGCTTAACGGTATTATGCGTGACCTGCCCGCCAAATACAAGAATTGGAACCGAAGATACCTTTGGGACCGCAACTATTCGGAGACAAGACTGCCTGAAGTTCCCTCGGCCATTCTGGAAACCATGTCTCACCAAAACTTCCCCGACATGGTCTTAGGACAGGACCCAAACTTCAAATTCACTTTGGCACGTTCTGTCTACAAGACCATCCTGCGCTACGTCAATGGCATGCATGGCCGATCTTGTATCGTACAACCTCTGCCCCCCATCAATTTTTCAGCCACCATAATCAATGGAAAAGCCTCTCTTCGCTGGAATGCTCAAGAAGATCAGTTAGAGCCCACGGCTCAACCCACATCATACAACGTTTACACTACTACAGCCTCTTCGGATTTCGACAATGGTATTAACGTCAAGCGCAACTCCTATGAGCTGTCGCTAACTCCAGGAGTTGTCTATAGCTTCAAAGTAACGGCTGTAAACCGTGGTGGGGAGAGTTTCCCCACGCAAGTTCTGTCGGTTTGTTATGAGCCCAAAGCAAATAAAAATATTCTCATCGTTGACGGTTTTCAGAGGCTTTCTGCTCCCGCAGTCATCAACAACAGCAGTCGGCAGGGCTTTGACTTGGATGCCGACGAAGGCGTGAGCTATGGTCTGACGGCTGGCTGGAGCGGTAAACAAATCTCCTTCAATCGTGCGAATATGGGATCGGAATCTGAGACAGGATTGGGATATTGCGGTAATGAGCTTGCCGGACATTTCATCATGGGCAATAGTTTCAACTATGTGCGCACTCATGCAGCCGACATTGCCGCATCGCACTCCTATAATATTATGAGTTGCTCAAGATCATGCGTAGAATCGGGAAGCATCAGACTTTCAGAATTTCAAGGCTTGGATCTCATCTTAGGTCTGCAAAAATACAGTCCGCAAGCCACAGTCTATTACAAGACATTCACTCCTCACCTGCAACAGCAGCTTCAAGCATTCGCAGAAAATGGTGGTGCATTGCTGGTGAGTGGCTCCTATGTAGGCAGCGACATGCAGTCGCCATCAGAGTCGGCCTGGCTCAACAAGGTGCTCCATTGCTCCTATCAGCAGCAAGTACGTAATGACTCTCTTTCGTCAATGAGTGGCATGAATACCACTTTTAATATTGTCAACCGTCCGAATCCCGATCACTACGCTGCCACTCATAGCGACGTGATCACGCCAACAGGATCCGCATTCTGCGCAATGAAGTATAGCAATGGCATGAGTGCAGCCGTAGCTTTCGATGCATCAACCTCACGTACTTTCACCATGGGATTCCCTTTCGAAACCATCAACGACATCTCTGTCAGGCGCCAACTGATGAAAGGCATCTGGCAGTTTCTTTTCAGAACACTCTAAACTTACGAAATATGAAAATACAAGCCAACGCTTCCGGCACCCGTAGCATTGAGGTGTCAGAGAAACATCTTCAGACAATAGAAAAGTATCAGCTTCTCCGCAATCTTATTGATAGCAACGGAATTATCGATGAAACAGTTCTCGACAAGCTGAAATTCAACGTCCGTTCATTGCTCGAGAGCGGTACGGCCACAGACAATGATCTTCTCGATCTGTGCCTCGACGTGATTTACAACAACAATATGAAGGCTTTTGGTCTCCACCAATTGGTACTGCTCTATCTCAAATGGAAGAAAGAACAGGACGCAAAAACAGACAACAATACCGACGAGCAGTGAACCAAATGGATTATCAAGGGTATAGGCTGACCGATTTCCTGCCCACGACAAAGAAAGAATGCGAACTGAGAGGTTGGGACGAACTCGACGTCATTTTTTTTTCGGGTGATGCTTACGTGGATCATCCCTCATTCGCCTCTGCTGTTATCGGAAGGTCACTGGAAGCTGCTGGCTTTAGAGTAGCCATTGTTCCTCAGCCCGACTGGCATGGAGATTTCCGCGACTTCAAGAAATTAGGACGTCCTCGGTTATTCTTCGCCGTTTCGGCAGGTGCTATGGATTCTATGGTGAATCGCTATACGGCCAACAAGCGACTGAGATCGAGTGATGACTACAGTCCCGATGGCCGGCACGACATGCGTCCAGACTATCCTTCTATCGTTTATACCCAAATCCTCAAGCGCCTGTTTCCAGATGTTCCAGTTGTCTTAGGCGGTATCGAAGCTTCCATGCGAAGACTCACCCACTACGATTATTGGCAGGATCGCGTCAGGCCATCCATTCTATGCGACTCCGGAGCTGATATGATTGTCTACGGCATGGGAGAGAAACCAACGGTGAAACTGGCCCAGGAACTTCAGGATGGAAGGTCTATCAAGGAGATTGAAGAACTACCCCAAACAGCATTTCTCCGCCGTAAAGAAGATATCCCTGGTGGTATCAAAGACGTTGATATCATTCTCCACTCGCATGAAGAATGTCTACACAACAAAAAAGCGGAGGCTGAAAACTTTCGTCACATTGAGGAGGAAGCCAACAAAATGCACGCGCAACGACTTCTTCAGGCCGTGGGAAAAGACTATGTAGTTGTCAATCCTCCCTATCCACCGATGACTACAGAAGAGATCGATGCCTCATTTGACCTGCCCTACACGCGCCTCCCCCACCCCAAATACCGTGGAAAGGTTATCCCCGCCTACGAGATGATCAAGTTTTCGGTCAACATCCATCGTGGGTGTTTCGGTGGCTGTGCCTTCTGCACGATCTCGGCCCATCAAGGAAAGTTCATTTCATGTCGCTCCAAAGAAAGCATTTTACGTGAAGTGAAGAAGGTGATAGCCATGCCTGGTTTCAAAGGCTATCTGAGCGATCTTGGGGGGCCGTCAGCCAATATGTACGGTATGCACGGGCGTAATCTAAAAGCATGTGAACACTGCAGGCGACCCTCATGTATTCATCCTCAGATCTGTCCCAATCTTGATACAGACCATAGTAAACTGCTCGACATCTATCACGCCGTTGATGCACTGCCTGGAATTAAAAAGAGCTTCATCGGCAGTGGAGTGCGCTATGACCTGCTCCTTCATAACAGTAAGGACGAGAAAGCCAATGCTGCTGCAAGGCTGTATACACGCGAACTCATCACCCGACATGTCAGTGGGAGGCTCAAAGTGGCTCCGGAACATACCAGTGACCGGGTGTTGACACTCATGCGCAAACCGAGTTTCAACCTATTCTACGACTTCAAGCGAGTCTTTGAGCGTATCAATCGTGAGGAAGGACTCAATCAGCAGATCATCCCCTACTTCATCAGCTCACACCCCGGGTGTCATGAGGAAGACATGGCTGAGCTGGCAGTCATCACAAAAGATCTCGATTTCCACCTGGAGCAGGTACAGGATTTCACACCTACGCCCATGACTGTCAGCACAGAAATGTGGTATACTGGCTACGATCCCTATACGCTTGAGCCCATATTCTCAGCCAAGACACAGCGAGAGAAACTTGCCCAACGGCAGTTCTTCTTCTGGTACAAACCTGAAGAAAGAGCGGGAATTGAGCGGGAATTGACCAAGTTGGGGCGGCGGGATCTGCTAACGCGGCTATATAGCGGACACCCACAACACGCCCGGCATGTCAATTTCGACAATCGGGCAATTGGCTCTACTCCCCAACAACCCAAAGCCGGTCGCAAAGTCTCGAAGGAAAAGAACAAGAAAAGCTTTAATCCTAACTTCGCACATGGAAATCATAGAAAGCCTGGTAAAAGGCAAAATCGACAATGAGCACTGTGAGGACGGCATCGTCATCACGGATGATTTCGTAGCCGTCATCGACGGAAGCACAAGCAAGACGGAGTTCAGACTCAATCCCATGATGAGCAATGGGCGCTATGCCATGCTCATGATTGGGGAGGAAATCAGCAGTATGCCTACCGATACTTCACTGCTGGCCTTCACGCGACGGGTCACACGAAAAATTTCTACAGCCTGTCAAAAGAACGCACAGGCCAGTCTTGACATGTCTCGACATCCCGAGAAACGCCCCTGTGCCAGTGTTATAGTCTATTCTCGCTACCGCAATGAAGTTTGGATGATCGGTGATTGCCAATGTCTCATCAATGGTTCCTATTTTGACAATCCCAAGCCCTACGAGTCGAAACTGGCTGCACAGCGGTCTAAGATTCTTCAGAATGCCATTCAAAATGGAGCTACTGTGGAAGGACTTATGGCAGACGACATTGGGCGCAAAGCCATCCTTCATCAGTTAGTGAATGTTATGAAAGGCGAGAATGTCAGCTATAGCGTAGTAGACGGTTTTCCCATCCCTATGGATCTCACCAAGAAGCTATCGGTCCACACGATAGCCCCTGGTCACAGAAAGCGTACAGAGATAGTTTTGGCCTCTGATGGTTATCCTTTCCTGCGCCCGACACTTAGCGAGAGCGAAGTACTCCTGGAGAAGCAGTTAAATGAAGATCCCCTCTGCATTGGAAAATTCAAGGCCACAAAAGGAAAACGCCCCGGTCAAGTATCATTTGATGACAGAGCCTACATAAGATTTGTCACCAACAGCTAATAATTACAGAGAAATTCCCACTAATCATCCAAATGCTGTTCTGCTCCTATTTATCAAGCAGAACAGCATTTTTCATCAAAAAAGAGGACTTAGTCCATCCGGTTTTTATAGTCTTCATAGCTAAAATCACGGAGTGGCAAAAGTTCGCCGTCTGGACGGGCCAGCATGATGGCAGGATGAGTTACGCCGTTGAACATAGTTGTTTTAACCGTTGTGTAATGAAGCATATCCTCAAAGATCACGTTCTCGCCCACCTGCAATTCGTGGTCGAAGGCCCAACTTCTCATAAAGTCTCCACTAAGGCAGGAGTTTCCACCCAAACGATAGACATAGGGCTCTCCCTCACAACGGTCTTCATCCACGACTCGTGCCCCACGAACCTCAGGATGATAGGGCATCTCCAGACAGTCAGGCATGTGACAAGTAAAGCTGACATTGAGAATGGCCGTTTTAATTCCGTGATTCTCCACAATATCCTGCACTTGGCCCACCAGCGGCCCCGTTTGCCATCCAAAGGCGCTTCCAGGTTCCATGATCACATGGAGCCACGGATAGCGGTGATGAAACCCCTTCAAAGTCTCGATTAACAGATTTCGGTCGTAATCTTTCCGGGTCATCAGATGACCACCTCCGAAATTGATCCACTTCAACTGGTCAAACCAGCGGGAGAACTTTTGTTCGATGTGTTCAAGTGTACGTTGGAAAACATCGCTTCCACTCTCGCAATGGCAGTGGATATGAAACCCCGTGACATCTTCTGGCAACTGGTCAGGCAAATTTTCAGCCAGGATTCCGAATCTGGAACCTGGCGCGCAAGGATTATACAGCAAAGTCTTAATTTCACTGTATTCCGGATTCACTCGCAATCCTAACTGCAATGCAGCATTTGCCTGCCGCGCACGCTCATGGAACCGGGAATACTGCGAGAGAGAGTTGAAGATCAGATGTGATGAGCATCGGGCTATCTGTTCTATCTCGTAATCGGTATAAGCCGGAGAAAAAGTATGGGCTGGTGCGCCAAACTCTTCCTTGCCAAGCCGCGCTTCGTAGAGCGAACTGGCCGTAGTGGCCGTGATATACTTCCTAAATAGAGGAAAGGTGCGCCACAAGGCATACGCCTTAAAAGCCATGATGATTTCTACATCGGCTCTGTTGGCCACGTCGCTGATTATTTTCAGATTATCAATGAGCCGCTTTTCCTCTAATACATACATAGGGCGGTCGACTCCCTCATAGGTTGCTAAATTTACTTTCATAATGTAATGTTACATGAATTTGAATTAAACAAAGGATTGCTGACAGTTTTATTTTTCAAGAGGGGGAACAAGGTGCTTGTCTGAGTTTCTGAAAGTATGGTCTCTCGCCAGCAGATCTTTTACCACTTCTCCTGCTATCACCAATCCTGCCACGGGAGGAACAAAGGCATTGCTCGCCGGTACAGGTTTCTCTCCTTCCCGAACGCCAAGGGCTGCCAAAGGTGTTTCCGGACTCCAGACAACCTTCTGATTTTTCAATCCCAACTTTCTCATCTTCTTTCGAATCACTTTTGCCAAAGGATCCATGATGGTGTCTTTGATATCGCTGACGCGAAAAGCTGTGGGATCCATCTTGTTAGCCGCTCCCATACTGCAGATCAAAGGCACATCTATTTGCTTGCAAATTTGTATCAGATGCAGTTTGGCGGCCACGGTGTCAACGCAGTCCACGACATAATCCATTTGGCTCATATCTATATTGTTCGCCGTATCAGGCAAATAGAACATCTTATAGGTCTTCACAACACAGTTGGGATTGATGTCTGAAACACGACGTGCTGCGACATCTACCTTATATTGCCCGATTGTAGAATGCAGGGCTATAATTTGCCGGTTGATATTGGAGGCCACGACACGGTCACTGTCTACCAGATGCAATTCGCCAATGCCACTACGGGCGAGTGCCTCAACAACATAGCCACCGACTCCTCCTACACCAACCACAGCCACTTTGCAGGCCATGAGCGTCTCAAGAGCCGGCTCACCCAAAAGCATAGCCGTGCGTTGGAATTCTTCTTGTACAATCATATTGCTATCGATGATGAATAATGACATAAATAATCACGGGAGCACCGATGAGCGGCGTGATGGCGTTGAGAGGTATCACACCACCCGATGCTGGCAGACTGCAGATCCAGTTGCAAAGCAAGGACACAGCTCCACCAGTCAGCATGCTCGTCGGCAAGAGCCGCGACTGGTTGTCGGTGAGCAAAAACATACGTGCGATATGGGGCACGGCGAGTCCAATAAAGGCTATGGGACCGCAAAATGCCGTCACTACCGCTGTGAGCAGACTGGTGACAACAAGCAGCCCCATACGAGCTAAATGAGTATTGATGCCCATACTCTCAGCATATTGCCTGCCCAGAAGCAGCGCGTTGAGTGGTTTAACAAACAGCAGGGAGAGTCCCAAAAGCACAACACAAAGCAGCGCATAGAGTGGAAGCATCTGTGTTGTCACACCGCTAAAGTCGCCCATCCCCCATACAAAAAAGCTTTTCACTCCCTGGTCGGTAGCTGCAAAGTTGAGCAGCGACACGAGAGAGCCGCTCACGTAACCTGTCATGATACCCACTATGAGCAGCATGGTGGCACTGGTCACCCATTGAGCCATGACTACAATGACCAACGTGACCATAAGCGCACCAGCAGCGGCACCTGCCAGAATGGCCGCATAGCCGGTGAACGTAAGTGAGCCGGCTGACAGCGTGCCGCCAAACATCAGCATCACAAGTGCCACACCCAGACTTGCGCCGCTTGATATACCGAATATAGACGGACCGGCCAAGGGATTGCGAAATGCAGTCTGAAGCATCAGACCACTTGCAGCCAAAGCGCTGCCCGACAAGAGGGCGGTGAGCATCTGGGGCAGGCGCGACTCCAAAACAATGTATCGCGGCGTGTCGAGGCTGTTGTCCATACCGAAAAGGATGGCACACACCTTGAGAGGTCCAATACTCACCGGACCAGTCAACAGGCACGCTGCGGCTAAGAACATGATGCAGACAAATAGAAAGAGAAAAGGATGGCGACGAATCATACTATTGAATCAGATGATAATAGTGGGGAGCTCCCAAACGTAGTTCTGGATGGAGAATGATCGTCAAGTCACGCAACAACAAATCAGGCCTAAAGGGGACTTCATCAAAATAGCGCGACCGGTCTACCGGACAGCCATATACGCGTCTATTGTTAAAGGCTTTTATCAGCTGATAACCACTGTATTCGCTGCCCAAGGAGGAGAGGCTGATAACATTCTCGTAACTCATGAGCCACACATCGGCATTGGCCGCTTTGTCGACAACCGTCTCCACACCCAGTGACAAGCTGCCGCTGTGCTTGTCGTTCTTAAAAGCATAGTCGGCATGAGCATCACGCAACAGCTGACCCATTGTCGACTGTCCGCCCGGCATATACCATACTGCACCCGTCTTGCGTTCAGTTATCACTTTTGGAGCCGACTTTGTACGGGCCGCTCTCTCTCTAAGCATAAGATATTGACGGCAAACGTATTCAAAAATACGGTCAGCCTTGTCGGGACACCCCAACAGCAGACCATAAAACTTCATCCATTCAGCCCTGCCCAAGGCCGATGTCTCCATATAATCGGCCAGCTCTATGAGAGGAACCCCCAATTGCTCCAGCCGCCCATAATTGGAATCTCCATAAGGAGACAACCATAGAGCATCCGGCTTGATGGCCATCACCTTCTCTATATTTGGACTCATACTGCTGCCACAGTCTGTTATCAGCCCCTTGGAAATGGCTTGAGGCAACCACGGTTGATGCATATACCCCGCATCGGCAACACCTTTTACGCGTTCCGTCATACCTAACAGTCTGAAGAGTTCCATGTGGGCTGCGGTAAAAACTACACATCGGCGCAAGGGCACAACCACGCGCGTAAGCCCTTCGGGAATCGTTGTCTTGCCGTGGCTACTGTCGACCAGGGCATAACGACGAAGAATCGTACCCTGCCGCCAAGGATTGGCAAGGATCACTTCGGTATAATCGCCATGCTTCACCATTGTTAAATTCCGTGCAAACTTCATCGGTATCGTGTCGCCCTCTGGAAGCGTTGACTTAACGCTTGGGCGGCAACCCGTCGCAAGAATCAAAAACAGCAGCAACGCCAGGGCATTCAGGCAAAGTCTGAACGGAGGCTGCGAATGGTATGGTTTCATATAAAAAAAGAAAAAAGACTGAATTCTCTGCATACGACTGCAAAATTACGAAAAATATTTTATCCCGGTGTTTGGTAGACAAGCAAAATAGTGCAACATACCCATCAGAAAGAAGAGAAAAGAAAGAGAAAACAAACTTCCTCTTTTTAATAAAATCCTTACTTTTATTTTGTAGTCCCCTTGAATTGATGTACCTTTGCAGGGATAAAATCACAAAGATAAAGAAAATGAGATCAAGAACATCTGATTGGTTTGAAACCAAGATTCGTTATGACAAGACAATGGAAGACGGCACGCAAAAGAAGGTCACCGAACAATATGTCGTTGACGCTCTGAGCTTCACCGAGGCCGAAAATACGATTATAGAGGAGATGTCATCCTATATCAGCGGTGATTTCAAGATTACCGACATCAAGCCAGCCCCTTACCATGAGATCTTTTTCTCAGACATGGAAAACGACGACAAATGGTACAAGACCAAGTTGCAGTTTATCACTATCGATGAGAAGACAGAAAAAGAGAAGCGTTCCAATGTGAACTATCTCGTCCAGGCAGGTTCACTTGAAGGTGCAGTAAAACACATCGGTGAAGTAATGGGCACCACCATGAACGATTATGCCATTGCCAGCATTGCCGAAACGATGATCATGGACGTATTTGAACACAACGCCCAGTCCAAGCCTCAAGCTCACGACGACAAGCCTGAATATGAGGCCGAGCAACAGCCGAACACCTGATTCCCAAAGGACAGGACGGCTGTCCTGCCCTAACGGGCAGAAATCATTCTTGTCTGCCCATCGTGGAGTGGCGATTCTGTAGACTTAATATTACACACATAATAATGGAAAAAGAAGATATAGCTAAAAACTTGCATGAAGTATTGGATACCCTGCCAAAGGGTGTGCGCCTTGTTGCCGTGAGTAAGTTCCACCCCAAGGAGTATGTCGAGGCTGCTTATCATGAGGGACAGCGTGTGTTTGGTGAGAGTCACGAGCAGGAAATCGCCCGTAAGGTTGAAGCACTGCCCAAGGATATCGAGTGGCATTTCATCGGCCATTTGCAGACCAATAAGGTGAAATACATCGCCCCCTATATCAGCATGATCGAAGCCGTTGACTCTCTTAAACTTCTGAAGGAGATCGACAAGCAGGCTGCCAAGCACGACCGGGTGATCGAATGTCTGCTGGAGCTCCACATCGCGGAAGAAGAAACCAAGTACGGGTTGACACTCGACGCATGCCGTCAACTCCTGAATGATGGTGAGTGGAAGGAGCTGAGCCACATACACATTGCAGGCCTCATGATGATGGCCTCCAACGTTGACAATAAGGAGCAGATCGCATCTGAATTTGACACGGCCTGGAAGTTCTTCGACGAGGTGAAGGCTAACTATTTTGCCAACGATCCCGGATTCAAAGAACGCTCGTGGGGCATGAGTGACGACTATCAGATCGCCGTAGAGCACGGTTCGACGATGGTGAGAGTAGGAACAAAGATTTTCGGTCCCAGAGTGTATTAGTTTATAGATCGGAACCAGCAAAACTTATTCTCCTCGTCTTCAAACTGGAGTAAATCTTTCAAGCTCAAAGCAATGGGGGATTGAACAGCATTTTTTGCGTTCAATCCCCCATTGTCTTTTGATTCGGATCGCAGGTCACTCGTCCTCCTGCCATAGCTTCGGCTGTAATATCTCTCCGGGCTGGAGAGAGGGTTGCGCTAAGCAGCTGACCAAAGTCTTTCTGACGTCGATAATCCTTTGATTGCTGCTTCCTCGGAACAACAAATCAGGATCGCGAAGCTTTTGGACAAAAGGCCCGTCGACAAGTACATCGATCCGCTCCAACAGGCTCCTTTTTTGTTTATCACGATAAATTTGCTCAAAAGTGAATCCTGAAAAACACCAAATAGACTTACCAAGCTCCGACTTGATGACGTCGGCAAGCTCACAGAATCCCTCTGGCTGAAACATCGGGTCGCCCCCCGTGAAAGTGACATTCGCAAATGGGTCGTTGCGCAGCTCTTTCATGATATCTTCTGTCGTCATCCTGTGGCCATTGGCAATATCCCAGGATTGTGGATTATGACATCCCGGACAGGCATTAGGGCAACCGGCGCAATAGATGGATGTCCGGAAGCCCGGGCCGTCGACGGTAGTATCATGAACAATGGATAAAACGGAAATCATTATCAAGCTGAAATTTGGTTTGTTGACTGTTATCTTAACTCCTCCTGCAGCAGTAGAAGCAATGGCAAAAGTCGATCAGATATTATGCGTGACCCGGTCGTTGAGTTCTGCCAATTTGCCTGCATTCCAACGGTCGGTAGTACCAACGAGATACCCCGTGATGCGCTGCAGACGGTCGATGTGAAAGCTTCCGCACTTTGGACAAGCCGCAATGTCTTGTGCCGTCTCATATCCGCAGTCCATACAGCGGTTGCGGTTGTGATTGACCGAACCGTACCCCATGTTGTAGCGGTCCATCATATCCACCACGCTCATGATAGCCTGAGGATTATGGGTGGCATCACCGTCGAGCTCCACATAAAAGATATGTCCGCCACGGGTGAGCGTGTGATAGGGAGCCTCCACCTGTGCCTTGTGGAGTGCAGAACACTTGTAGTATACAGGCACATGATTGCTATTGGTATAATATTCGCGGTCGGTGACACCAGGGATGACACCAAACTGCTTCGCGTCACGCTTAGTGAACTTTCCGGCCAGCCCCTCGGCTGGAGTCGCAAGAATCGAATAGTTGTGGTGATATTTCTCGGAGTATTCATTAGCCCGGTCGCGCATGTGGGCGATGATGCGGAGTCCCAGGCGTTGAGATTCCTCACTCTCCCCATGATGTTTACCCGTCAAGGCTTTGAGACATTCGGCAAGTCCGATAAACCCAATGCCGAGCGTCCCTTGATTGATAACGCTCTCAATAGTGTCATCGGGGTGAAGCTTGTCAGCTCCAGTCCAAAGATATTGCATCAACAGCGGAAACTGGCGGGTCTTGGCCGTAGCCTGAAACTTGAAGCGATCGTCAAGCTGTATGGCCGTAATGTCGAGTAACTTGTCGAGTTTCGCAAAAAAAGTGTTGACACGCTCCTCTTCATCCTTGATACCCATGCACTCAATGGCTATCTTCACAATATTTAGGGTTGTGAAACTCAAGTTGCCACGTGCTATGGAGGTTTTCTCTCCGAACCGGTTCTCAAACACTCGCGTGCGGCATCCCATCGTCGCAATCTCCCATTTATAGCGTTGGGGATCGTCGGCGCGCCATTTCTCGTTCTGATTAAACGTGGCATCGAGATTCAGGAAATTGGGGAAAAATCGGCGCGCCGTCACTTTGCAGGCCAATTTATAGAGGTCATAGTTCCGGTCTTCGGGCAAATAGTTGACGCCCCGCTTTTTCTTCCAGATCTGAATGGGGAAAATGGCTGTTTCACCATTACCCACACCCTCATAGGTAGATCTGAGCAGTTCACGCATCACGCAGCGCCCTTCGGCTGAAGTATCCGTACCATAATTGATGCTGGAGAACACCACCTGGTTACCGCCGCGAGAGTGAATGGTATTCATGTTATGGATGAACGCCTCCATTGACTGATGTACACGGTGAACCGTCTGATTGATGGCAAACTGCTTGAGTTTCTCCTTACCCTCAAGCTGATCTACGCTTTTCTCCAAATAATCATCAATGGGAGTGTCGTAGAGGTCGTCGAGCGATTCGCTGCTCAACTCTTCAAGTTTCTTTACCTCCTCTTTATACGACATGCGCACGTAAGGAGCGAGATAAAAGTCAAAGGCCGGTATGGCTTGCCCGCCATGCATCTCGTTCTGACAGGTCTCAAGGGATATACAGGCCAATACGGCAGCCGTCTCGATGCGCTTGGCAGGACGCGATGAACCGTGACCGGCAGTGAACCCATGCTGCAAAATCACGTCGAGCGGATGCTGCACGCAGGTGAGCGATTTGGTAGGATAATAGTCCTTATCGTGAATATGGATATAATTGTCACTGACCGCCTGTCGGACTTCCTCGCGCAAAAGATAGTCGTCGACAAAAGGCTTTGTGGTCTCGCTGGCGAATTTCATCATCATGCCGGCCGGTGTGTCCGCATTCATATTGGCGTTCTCGCGTGTGACATCTGTACTTTTGATGTTTACAATGTCAAGAAACACGTTGCGGGTCTTTGCCTTGCGCGCAATAGACCGCTGGTTGCGGTATTGAATGTATTTTTGAGCCACATCTTTTCTGCTGCTGCCCATCAGCTGGCGCTCCACGGCATCCTGAATCTGCTCCACGCCCATCTGCTCCTGACCATGCAAGGCGATAAAGCGGGCGATGCTTTTAGCCAGACTGGCATCCTCGCCAGCATCCGTGTGTTTCATCGCCTTGCAGATGGCAGCCACAATTTTCATCTCGTTGAAACCGTCTAAACGACCGTCTCTCTTCACAACTGTCTGTATCATTGATATTTGCTGTTTGAAACGAATTAATTTCTATGTTTTTGCAACTGCAAAGATAATGCTTTTCATAATAACGCCACACATTTTGGACAACTTTTATATTGTTAAATAATATTAATCAATTGATTATCAATTATTTATAATTTCTATTTGGAAAACTTTATCGAATTTCAAATGCATTACATTTTCTATTTTGTACAACTCTACACAATTTTCTCATCACTACAATATTCATCCCGCCCATCCGCCAAAAGAAGAGAATACGTCTAAGGATCTAATTTGCCAGACCGCAAAATCCGCATATTGGTAAGGTCAAATGTGTGTAATCATGCAAGGAGGCATTTGCCGCCCCACCGGCCTCCATATGGCCCCCGGTCGGCCCCCAAGAGGGAACCCGCCGGGATCCATATGGCGGCCGGCATCAGCAAACACACACGGCCATGACAAAAAGCAATACTTTCGCTGCGCATTCCCAACGATTGTCAAACATCATGAAACGCGAAACCAAAAAAAGACTACTAAATTTGTGCGTTCCAAGGGTTTTTTGTAACTTTGCCGATCAAGAAAAGAAGTATATAGTAAAGTAAACAAGAATATGGGTAAAAAGTTTGCAGAGCACAATGGCTTAGACCTCACTAAAACGAATGAGGAGATACTTGCTCAATGGGAGAAAAACGACATCTTCCACAAGACAATCGATGAACGAGAGGGATGTCCACAGCACATCTTCTTCGAGGGTCCTCCCTCGGCCAACGGCCATCCCGGCATCCACCATGTGCTTGCACGTACCATCAAGGACTCCTTCAACCGCTACAAGACCATGCAAGGATTCCAGGTGAAACGCAAAGCCGGTTGGGATACTCACGGACTTCCAGTCGAGATTGGCGTAGAGAAAGAACTTGGTATCACCAAGAAAGATATCGACAACAAGAACTCTGAAAAATATATCTCTACAGAGGACTACAACCGAAAATGTCGTGAAAACGTGATGAAGTTCACGGCCGAATGGCGCGAGCTGACCGAAAAGATGGGCTATTTTGTAGACCTCGACCATCCCTACATCACCTACGACAACAAGTATATCGAGACACTTTGGTGGCTCTTGAAACAACTCTACAACAAGAAGCTGCTCTACAAGGGGTATACCATCCAACCCTATTCTCCTGCTGCCGGTACAGGCCTTTCGAGCCACGAGCTCAATCAGCCAGGTTGCTACCGCGATGTAAAGGATACAACTGTGACGGCACTGTTCAGTATCACCGATCTGGCCGGCCTGTCAAAAGACAAAAATTTGCTCACAGCGTGGGGCAAGCCATATTTTGTAGCATGGACAACCACACCTTGGACGCTTCCTTCAAACATAGCACTTTGTGTTGGCCCCAAGATCGACTATGTAGCCGTCAGAACTTACAACCCTTATACCGCAGAGAAGGTCACACTTCTTATGGCAGAGGCACGTGTCAACGCCTACCTCAAGCAAGAAGGAGAAATGCGCGACGAAGAAGAGATGCCCGAATACAAGAAGGGCGACAAACTGGTGCCCTACCGCATCGTGGCACACTATACAGGTGAGCAACTTGTCGGCATGCACTACCAGCAGCTTATGCCGTGGGTGAAGCCCTGTGAGAAATTGGACGAATGGTCGCTGGGGTTCGTCAAGGACTACGCCGCACAGCATCCTGAGAAAGTGTTTACAGGCGAGAACGGACACGACCATTTTGTAGAGATGGAAGACCAGGCCTTCCGTGTTATTCCCGGCGACTATGTGACGACTGAAGACGGTACAGGCATCGTCCACATTGCCAGCACTTTCGGTGCCGATGATGCTTTTGTGGCGCATGCAGCCCATGTTCCTGCACTCTACTTAATTTCTAAAAAAGGCGAGACCCGCCCAATGGTAGACCTCCAGGGTAAGTACTACTTAACATCAGAACTCGACAACGAGTTCATCAAACACTGTATGGACCGCAAGGCCTACGGAAATCACGAGGGATCCTACGTGAAGAATGCATACGATCCTAAGTTCAATCCCAACGGAGTCTGGGACCGCAAGGCCTCTGAAAGCAGTGAGGACTTGAATGTAGTGATTTGCATGGAGATGAAGATGGCCGGTCAGGCTTTCCGTATAGAAAAGATGACCCACAACTACCCCCATTGCTGGCGCACCGACAAGCCCATCCTTTATTATCCCCTCGACAGCTGGTTTATCAAGGATACTCAATGCAAGGAACGTCTCGTGGCCTTGAACAAGACCATCCGCTGGCAACCCGAGTCTACAGGAACCGGACGCTTCGGCAACTGGCTTGAGAACCTCAACGACTGGAACCTTTCCCGCTCCCGCTTCTGGGGTACGCCGCTACCCATCTGGCGCGATGAGAACCGCGGTGAGAAGTGCATCGGCTCCGTAGAGGAACTCTACGAAGAGATTGAGAAGGCTGTAGCAGCAGGTGTGATGGAAAGTAATCCGCTGAAAGAAAGAGGGTTCGTTCCCGGTGATTACTCACAGGAAAATTACGATAAGATCGACCTTCACCGCCCATATGTGGACAACATCGTTCTTGTAAATGATGCCGGAAAGCCCATGCACCGTGAAACCGACCTGATTGACGTTTGGTTCGATTCTGGCTCTATGCCCTATGCCCAGCTTCATTATCCCTTCGAGGGGGAAATCAACCAGGAAGGACTGAAAAAAGTTGGGGTTTCAGAAGCAGAATACCGTAAAGAGCTTGTAGAGAGCAATTACAGCGGAACACCTGTTCCGCCAGCATTCTTCCCAGCCGACTTCATCAACGAAGGTGTCGACCAGACACGTGGTTGGTTCTTCACCCTTCATGCCATTGCCGGAATGGTGTTCGACAGCGTAGCTTTCAAAAATGTCATCAGCTCCGGACTCGTGCTCGATGCTAAAGGCAACAAGATGTCAAAGCACGTGGGCAACGTGGTCAATCCTTTCGATATGATAGGCAAATACGGAGCCGACGCTGTGCGTTTCTATATGTTGAGCAATTCGGAACCTTGGGACAACTTGAAGTTCGATCCCGAAGGTGTAGACGAGGTTCGTCGAAAATTCTTTGGCACCTTATATAATACGTATAGCTTCTTTGCTCTCTACGCCAATGTGGACAACTTCGACCCGCAGACTCCACAAGTGGCCGTGGAAAAGCGTCAGGAAATTGACCGCTGGATTCTCTCCTGTCTGAACACGCTCATCAAGAACACTACTGCTGAGATGGAAAACCTTGATCCGACACGTGCCGTGCGCCTTATCGACTCGTTTGTCAACGACGACCTTAGCAACTGGTATGTTCGCCTCAACCGCAAGCGTTTTTGGGGAAAAGAGATGAGTGAAGACAAGTTGGCTGCCTATCAGACACTCTATACCTGCCTGATGACGGTTGCAAAACTCTTGGCTCCCTTTGCCCCATTCTTTGCCGATCAACTTTACAAGGATCTCGGTGGAGAACTGGAGAGCATCCACCTTGAACTTTATCCAAAGCCCGATGAGAAGCTTATCGACAAGGAACTTGAGGCCCGTATGGGCATGGCGCAAAAGATTACCTCTATGGTACTTGCCCTGCGCCGCAAGGTAAACATCAAGGTTCGTCAGCCACTGCAGCAAATTATGATTCCTGCCGTAGACGAAAAGCAGAAGACGCACATTGAAGCCGTGGCCGATCTGATTAAGAGCGAGGTTAACGTCAAGGAATTGAATTTCGTTGAAGGTCAGGGTATTCTGGTAAAGAAGGTAAAGTGTAACTTTAGGGTCATGGGTAAGAAATTTGGCAAACAGATGAAAGCTGTTGCCGCCAAGATGTCTTCTCTCTCCCAAGAAGAAATCGCACAATTGGAAGCACAAGGAAGCTTCAGCTTTGAGGCCGATGGCAACCAGATTACCGTAGATGCAGCAGACGTGGACATTATCTCCGAGGATATCCCGGGATGGCTTGTGGCCAACGAAGGCAACCTCACCGTAGCTCTTGAAGTGGAACTTAACGATGAACTCCGCCAGGAAGGAATGGCCCGCGAACTGGTCAATCGCATCCAGAACCTCCGCAAGGAAACCGGACTGGAGATCACCGACCGAATAGTGGTGACCATCGCCCCGAATGAGGAAACGAATGCTGCCATCCACCATTTTGGCGACTTGATCAAGAGTCAGGTTCTTGCCAACGATATCATTCTTGCCGACAACGATGGCGCTGAAGTTGATTTCGACGATTTCAAATTGAATATAAAGGTAGAAAAGGCATAATAAATATAAGGAGTCCCAACCAGTCCGGACAGATGTTCGGACTGGTTGGCCCTTCTGTTTTAGCCACCTATAATTACTAACATGCAGAACCTAAATTCACATCACTATGGAGAAAAAACGCTACAGCGATGAGGAGCTTGAGGAGTTTCGAGCCATCATCAACGATAAACTTGCTGTGGCCCGTAAGAGCTACAATGACATGATGCGTCAGCTGACCTACAAGGATTCCAATGACGTGCAGGATACTTCACCCGGCTACAAGGCTGTGGAAGACGGAAGCGAGGCACAAGCCAAAGAAGAACTCGTCACCATGGCACAACGCCAGCAAAAGTTTATCCGTTCCTTGGAGGCCGCTTTGGTAAGAATTGAAAACAAAACCTATGGCATCGACCGCTACACAGGTGAACTCATCCCCAAGGAACGTCTGAGAGCCGTCCCCCATGCTACGCTCAGCGTCAATTCGAAAATGACCCATCGTCAGCACTAAGTTGATAGCTGCGGGCCTATGTACCCTGGTTTTGCCTTTGCGCAAAGGCCAGCGGGTAAAGTGATACAATATGGATAAAAAGAAACTAATCGGTTTAACCGACGGCCGTGTTGCCGTCATCCTCATCATGGCTATCTTGATTATTGATCAGGTAATCAAGATAGCTGTTAAAACTCATCTTTGCCTCGGAGAATCCATCCATGTTACCAACTGGTTCTATATTGTATTTGTTGAGAATGCTGGTATGGCCTATGGCATTCAGATTCTCAATAAGATATTTCTGAGCCTGTTTCGACTGGTTGCCGTGGGCGTGCTGGGATGGTATCTGCATTGGGAACTCAAGCATCATGGACGCACACGCTACATCATGATCCTGTCACTGATCATAGCTGGAGCAGCAGGAAACATCATCGACTGCATGTTCTACGGACTTATTTTCACAAGTGCCTCACCCTTTGCACTGTCCACTTTCGTTCCCTTCGGCTCAGGCTATGCTCCATTTCTGATGGGAAAGGTGGTTGATATGTTCTATTTCCCGCTCATTGTCACAACGTGGCCTGAATGGGTACCCATGGTGGGAGGACAGGAATTCATTTTCTTCTCTCCAGTTTTCAATTTCGCAGATGCTTCCATATCCGTTGGCGTTGTATTGCTCGTCATCTTCTGCCGCAAAGATTTCGAACGTATCGCCATAGCCTTCTCCAAAAAGAAGCACCTTCAGGAGGAAGACAAAGAAGAAATCAAACATGAATAGCAAACGGGAATTATACAGTATTCTTGTATCGATGCTCCCCTTCTGCATCGTTATGGCACTTGTCGGCTGTAAACCGGGAGTGCCAAATCAGTATATTCAGCCCGACGACATGGAGGACATTCTCTATGATTATCATATCGCAGATGGAATGGTATCAACACGCCCTGGCGAAACCGCTGATCTGACACAGGCCTACCACGTAGCGGTACTGAAAAAACATCACGTCACACAGAGCGAATTTGACTCCTCTATGGTTTATTATATGGAGAACGCAGAGATTCTGCACACGATCTATGAGAATCTTAGCGAGCGCTTGCAGGAGGAATCGAGGAGTTTAGGAGGTCCTGCGATGACTGCCTCAGGTATGTATCCAGCCAATGGCGACACCACCAACATCTGGCGTAGACCCTCTTTCATGGTGCTCACATCCAAGGCGCCTTTCAACTACCAGTCTTTCTCCATAAGAACAGATACGACCTATCATGCGGGAGATATGCTCACTCTGAGTTTTAATTCACAATTCATCTTCCAGGATGGTATTCGCGACGGTAATGTAGTCTTGGCTCTGGTACTTAAAAATGACAGTGTCATCACTCGAAATCTACGCATATCCACCGATATGCAGAACGTGCTCCAAATTAGTGATGACAATTTTGTAGGTATCAAGGAAATTAAAGGTTACTTCCAACTTAATACCTCGCCAAACGTAATGACAACGTCAACCATGCGTCTTATGTTTTTGGAGAACATACAATTCCTACGATTCCATCGTCAGAAAGTTCCTACGGCAGTTCCTTCAGACTCCACCAACCTTACAGAGCGTACACATGCTGGAAGCCAGCTGCCTCCTTTCCAAGAAACGCTGCCACAACAAGAGAATTCTGCTCCTACAACAAGGACGGGGGCGCCACTTCCGCTTAAGGCCGCAACACCAATATCTTCGAAAGAAATGAGTAGACGATGAGAAGAGTAGGTGCACATGAAGTGGTATTTTCCAACAGAACGCTCATACAGGCGGTAGTGGAAATCCAAGGAACTCAAGTGGTTAACTATTACGAGTTTCGCGACGAACTGCCGATGACAGAGTGGCTTGGTGGAACCATCACGTTGAAGTATTCTGAAAGTGGAGAACTACAAGCCTGGTGGGATAACAAACAATTGAAAGAAGATTTATTTATCTTGTAACCCTATATCTAATTTTTAAACAATTTGATATGAAGAGATTTTATTTGTCATTATTATTATTAGCCTTATGCACGGCTGGTTTCCCTTGCACCAATTTCATCGTGGGCAAGAAGGCCTCTACTGATGGCAGTGTTATGTGTACTTACAACGCTGATGATTACGGCATGTTCATTGGCCTGTGCCATTACCCAGCCGCAATTCATCCCAAAGGCTCAATGCGTGACATTGTAGATTGGGATAGTCACAAATATATCGGCAAGATCCCAGAAGCAGAACAGACCTATAATGTCATCGGTAATATCAATGAATACCAGGTGACAATAGGTGAGACAACTTATGGCGGTCGTGAAGAGATGGTCAATCCCAAGGGCGGAATAGACTATGGATCCCTCATCTATATTGGATTGCAGCGTTCCAAGACTGCCCGCGAAGCCATCAAAGTGATGACAACACTTGCCGAAACCTACGGTTATTGTTCCGAGGGCGAGACTTTCACGCTCTGCGATCCCAACGAGGCCTGGATAATGGAAATGCAAGGCACAGGAAAAGATGGAGGCGTCGTATGGTGCGCAATTCGGATACCCGACGACGCCATCTCCGGTCATGCCAACCAAAGTCGTATTGGCGTTGTCTCAAGTTACAATACCGAGGTTATCCATTCCAAAAATATGATAAAATACGCCAGAAAAATGGGCTGGTTTACAGGAAAGGACAAGGATTTTAATTGGAAAATGACGTATGCTAAGCCTGATTTTGGCGGTCGTAGATATTGCGACGCTCGAGTATGGTCATTTTTCAATCACCACAAAGACATGAGTCGCTATCTGGATTGGGCTTTGGGCGTAGATAAGAATGCAACCGACATGCCACTTTGGATCGTCCCCGACAAGAAGCTCTCACTACAGGACTTGCAAAAAGACATGCGCGACCACTATGAGGGTACACCCTTAGCACTTGACTCTACCAATATCGGTGGAGGTATTTGGCAAATGCCTTACCGCCCAACACCGTTGAGTTTTAAAGTGGATGGGAAAGAATATTTCAATGAACGTCCCACATCCACTCAACAGACAGGCTTCACTTACGTTTCACAAATGCGTTCATGGCTCCCAAGAGAGATCGGCGGGGTTCTGTGGTTCGGCAACGATGATGGGAATATGATTGCCTATGTACCTATATATTGTGGAAACACTGTTCAACCGGAATGTTTCAATACTCCAGGAGCTGATGCAGTGACATTCTCAGACCGCAACGCTTATTGGGTATGCAACTGGGTAAGCAATATGGTTTATCCACGCTATAGTCAAATGTTTCCATCGCTTAAGCAGGTACGAGACAGTCTGGAAAACAGCTACATTTCCCAGCAGCCTACTGTAGAGCAGAAGGCCAACAGTCTCTATGAAAAGAATAAAGCCGAAGCTCTTAACTATTTGAACAACTATAGCAATCAGCAGGCTCAGCAGATGTTAGCCCGTTGGAAACAACTTGCTACCTATCTGATTGTAAAATACAATGATATGACTATAAAGCCAGAAGAGAACGGACACTTCAAACGTACACCAGAAGGAATAGGCGCACGCGTTCAGCGTCCTGGATACCCCCACTCATTCGCAAAGAAATACATAAAAGAAACAGGCAGTCAATACGAAGTTCCAAAAGAATAAACATCAAGGTTCCATCCTAAATGGAGCCGTATAGAAAACTTTAGAATACCAATACATCTATCAATACGGCAAAAGAGAGGCTGACAAACATAATGTTTCATCAGCCTCTCTTACTTTTCCAAAGTTCAGCAATCGTCAAGAAGTGCAGCTTGACCGGTATGCTATTTTAGATTTCTACTATTTCAAAGGAATCTTGTCTATTCGCCGCTGATGGCGCCCTCCTTCAAAGTCAGTAGCAAAGAACTCATCCAGAATTTTTCGAGCCATCTCACTGTCAATGAACCGTCCTGGCATAACGAGGGCATTCGCATTATTATGCAAACGAGCCATATGAGCGATTTCCGGATTCCAGCATAGGGCTGCACGAATCTTCTGATGTTTGTTCATTGTCATAGCCACTCCTTCTCCAGTACCGCAGATTCCAATGCCAGGGAAAACCTCACCGCTCTCAATCCCACTGGCTAAGGCATGGGCGAAATCGGGATAATCGCAACTCTCTTCAGACTGCGTGCCATAGTCTTTATAAGGAATGTGGCGCTCTTCGAGATACTGTTTGACAAATTGCTTAAGAGGAAACCCTGCGTGGTCAGAAGCAAGGCCAACTGTTTTGTACTGTAACATATTATATTGTTTTGTCTACTCAGCAACAAAATTCTTCACTTGCTTATACACGTTCTCACCCGTGAAGCCAAGTTTCTCATCCAATACTTTGTAAGGAGCGGAGAATCCGAAGCTCTCCAAACCGTAAACGCGGCCATTGGCCCCAACGAGTCCCTGAAGTGTCACAGGCAATCCCGCAGTAAGGCCAAATATCTTCGCATTCTTGGGTAATACAGCCTCTTGGTACTCCTCACTTTGCCGACGGAAAAGTCCCTCAGAAGGTGCACTCACTATGCGGACACGCAATCCATCCTTGCGCAGCAATTCCGCACCAGCAATGAGCGTTGCCACCTCAGATCCCGAAGCTACGAGAATCACATCAGGATTTTCATCAGAAGACTTTACGATATAAGCACCCTTACGAGCCTGTTCATAGTCGTTACCCTCGGGCAAGGACTTGACTGCCTGGCGGGAGAAGATTAGTGCTGTTGGAGTATCCGTGTTTTCCATAGCCATCTTCCAACAGACTGTAGCTTCTTCGGCATCAGCAGGGCGGAAAACGCGCACACTATCTTGTCCCTTATGGTTGCGCAGCTTCTCCATCAAACGAATCTGTGCTTCCTGTTCGACGGGTTCATGAGTAGGACCATCTTCTCCCACTCGGAATGCATCGTGAGACCAAATGAATTTCACGGGAACTCCCATCAGAGCTGCCAAACGGACCGCCGGCTTCATGTAATCGGAGAACACAAAGAAAGTACCACAAGCAGCGATACATCCATGCAGCGCCATACCTATGCACATGTCGGCCATTGTCAGTTCGGCCACACCTGCCTGGAAGAAAGCACCAGTGAAATCACCTTTTATCAGGTCATGGGTCTGCTTAAGGAAGCCGTCTGTCTTATCGGAATTACTCAAGTCGGCAGAAGCACAGATCATATTGGATACTTGCTTAGCCAATTCTCCTAAACAAGCAGAAGAGGCCACACGTGTAGCAACGTCACGTTTCTGTACCAAATTGCTGAAATCAACTTTTGGAGCCTTGTTTGAGAACCATTCGTCCATCTGTGCAGCAAGCTCCGGATTACTTTCACGCCATTGGTGCTCGGCCGTTCTGCGCTGTCTGACAATATTTCTCAATTCCTCACGACGTCTGTCATAGAGTTGCTTCACGTCGTCCCAGATTACAAAAGGATCATCAGGATTCCCTCCAAGATGAACTACCGTATTGCGGTAAGCCTCATCACCAAGAGGAGCACCGTGGGTCTTGACGCTGCCTTCGTAGCTTGAGCCATCAGCTTTCAACGCTCCTTTTGCCATCACCGTATGACCGATAATAAGCGTAGGACGATCTTGCTCCATTTGTGCTTCTCTCAAAGCACCACGGATTTCGTCAACGTCATTACCATTTATCTCGATCACATTCCAATTCCACGCCTTATACTTCATCGCAGTATTCTCAGCCATCACCTCCTTTGTGTCGGTAGAAAGCTGAACCTCATTAGCGTCATAGAACATAATCAGGTTGTTAAGTCCCAGTGTGCCGGCAATACGTCCGACTCCCTGAGATATTTCTTCTTCTACAGCGCCATCCGAAATGTAGCAATAAATAGTGTGCTGCATCATTGTCTTTCCAAGACGTGCCTCAAGGAATTTCTCAGCCACAGCTGCACCGGCAGCAATAGCATGACCTTGCCCCAATGGTCCCGAAGAATTCTCTATGCCGTGGACAACATCGAGCTCAGGATGTCCCGGACAAGGTGATCCCCACTGGCGAAACTGCTTAATGTCGTCCATAGAGAACATGCCACGCAGTGTGAGAGCAGCATATAGCATCGGACTCATGTGGCCAGGATCAAGGAAGAAGCGGTCACGTCCAGTCCACATAGGATCGTCAGGATCGTAGACGAGAAATTCAGAGAAAAGGACATTGATGAAATCGGCTCCTCCCATGGCACCACCAGGATGACCGGAATTTGCCTTTTCTACCATAGAAACGGCAAGCACGCGGATGTTGTCTGCCGCACGATTCATTAATTGTTTGTCATTCATTAGTACATTTGGTTTTAATTATGTTGTAGACGGTCTATTCTGTATTCAGACGATTTGGGATTTGGTGTTTCTATCAGACAATCAAGACTGCACTTCACCTGTTTGGATGACTTGCAAAAGACAATACTGCCAAAAGCATCGACTACTGTCAAAGGCTTCCTAATTTCATGAAGTGGGATGATCGACTTCACACCCACTCCAAGGACTGCCCCCCTCCGAGCACAGACAAAGTTAGTGGGCATATTCAGCCCGATACATCCAGTGCGATGATCTATCATACGATTGGAGCCCCAAAAATTCGGGGCGAAAAAATTCTGTTTATCATTTCTTTGGTGTAAAGGTACATAAAAAAAATTTCATAGCCATACATTGACAGGCGTTTTTTTCTTATCATCGATGTGTTTTGCACGATTTCGCCCCCAATATGGGCACTTAAAGCAGCAAAGTCCCGTCGTCCATACAGATTGTCACCACCCACTACGGGTTTACCCCCTATTATCTTCTTGGGTCTTACAGTCTGCTCACTCGCTTCAGCAAATAAAGACAAAGAGAGAAGGAATAAGCCTATAAGAAAAATCCCCATTCAGTCGCATTACAGAGATTGAATGGGGATATAGCAAAATATTGAAGAATCAAACGAGGTATTGGCTTGAGATACTTTCGTTGTTGATGACTCTGCGGATAGTCTCAGCAAACATATCAGCCACACTCAGTTGCTTCACCTTGGAACAACGTTTGGTGTAGGGGATAGAGTCGGTAAAGACCATTTCCTCAAGGCAGGAATCCTGAACGCGCTCAGAAGCAGGGCCACTCATAACACAGTGACTGGCAAGGGCGCGAACGCTCAATGCCCCGGCTTCCTTCATGATGTTGGCAGCCTTGGTGATAGTGCCGGCCGTATCGACCATATCATCGACAATGACCACATTTTTGCCTTTTACATCACCGATTATCTGCATCGATTCAACAACATTGGCACGCGCACGGGTCTTATTACACAAAACAAGAGGGCAACCAAGATACTTGGCGTAGGTGTTGGCACGCTTCGAGCCACCGACATCAGGAGAAGCAATGACCAAATCTTTCAAGTGCAGGCTCTGCACATAAGGCAGCAACACGCCTGAGGCATAGAGGTGGTCTACAGGAACATCAAAGAATCCCTGGATCTGATCGGCATGAAGATCCATCGTGATAACGCGGTCAATGCCAGCAACACTAAGCAGATCGGCCACAAGCTTTGCACCAATGCTCACACGAGGTTTGTCCTTACGATCCTGACGGGCCCATCCGAAATAAGGAATCACGGCAATAATATGACGGGCCGAAGCACGCTTGGCAGCGTCGATCATCAGCAACAGCTCCATCAAATTGTCAGAATTTGGGAAAGTACTTTGCACAAGAAATACGTCACGGCCGCGAATCGACTCCTCGTAGCTTACGGCAAACTCGCCGTCGGAGAAGCGAGTTACAACGAGGTTGCCGAGAGGGCAGCCCAAACTGGCGCAGATCTTCTCTGCAAGGTATCTCGTATTAGTACCCGAGAAAACCAAAAAAGAGTTTTTTTCACTCATTTTATTTATGCGTTTTGAATAATAGAAGTCTCAATCCCATGAAAGTCGGCTATCCACGACAGAAGGAGCACTTACATTCGCCGTCTGCGGGCGCTCATTACATACATCTTTCTCTTTCATTGCAAAATTAGGAAAATTATATGAAAGGAGCAATCTTATTTTGGAAAAATCTTATTTGTAGATAAAAAAAGTTAAGAAACCACTTGGTGACTTCATTTTCTAATGCCATTTCTGAAAATTTTCCTGCTTATTTCACGATGATCACGTTCATGCTATAGGGAGACAACGTCAGAGAAGAGCCTACTGAAGTTTCTTTCAACTGCGTCTTTTCATCAGACGGACAACCAGAAAAGCTGATCATCGCAGAGCCTTCAGGTACGTTTAGGCCCGTGATAGAAAGACTCACTTCGCGAGGAAGCATATTGACCAACCTCACAAAAATACGGCCTGATGCTGTATCACTGACGACAGATGCCGATACACGTTGATTAACACCCACATTCTGTTGGTTCAATTTCAAGTCACTGTGCAAGTAACGGTTGCCACAGTAGTTGGAGAAAAGCAACTGCGTATAGTAGGAAGGAGTAAACGATACGCTGTCGTTTTCGAAGCAAATCAAGGCATGGTCTTGGTTCTTGTGCCTTGTGTTGCAGAGCAATGGTGAATAGCTTGCTCGGTCGACAACATCTCCGTTGCGTTCTACATTACAGAGATAGGCAGCCTCAGACAATGCCGCCTCCAACGTCCGTTCCGGGCAGCCATACTTACCTAAGGAGACTTTAGCTCCCTTTTCGCTATAGTCGTCAAAGTAGTCAGAATGGGTGATCAACCAGCCTGAAGATTCCGTAGCATTCTCTTCAACGATGTCTATACAATTCTTATGCGACTTGGCAAAGGCCCAGCCTTCTATGTTGTCGGCAGAGGGATAATGACTGTCACCTGTCGCCACCATAATCTTCATATCGGGATAATTTTGCTTAATTGCCTTGCAAATCTTCAGACTACGCTCTTCAAAAGGAGTCGTTACATGCCCTACACCTTCAATACCGATCCTATGCAGATGATGATTACGGCGGGCCCAGCCGATGAATTCCAATATTTTCTTGCAATAGTCTGGCGTGTCTTTCCTGTCGACACTTCCCGACAGAGTGGCAAGTCGTGAAGCTTCAGCGCAAGGGCTGGACTCTCCAGCAGCTATGATAGGCAATGGTTCACAGCCTGCATCTTCACAAAAGCGGAAGATCTCTTCAAGGCCCAGGCCGTTCGATGGATGGCCACCCCTCGGATTGGCGGATGGTGTGCAGTCCCGCAACTTTCCTATTGGCATTTTCCAGTCGGAGATCTCGCCCACGCTCTTTACAGAGAATGGACTAAGCGCCCCGAATCGCAAGAATTTAGGATGGAGAGCAACTATGGACTCGGCCAGATCACGCCGCAATCCATGTCCTTTATACGTGTCGAAAGGCTTAAGGCTGACCATATCCACGGCAACTCTCCCATCGCCCTGGACAGCGACAGAAAGCCGCGCTCCTGAAAACTTAGAAAGATTCTTTTTATCCTTGGGCCGTTCTACTTTCAATGCCAGCTTGTACTCGGCCCAGCTTTCACCGACTACTGTCAACTTGCCATCGGCCAGAAGATAACCGTCGCTGTCGACGAGCGTAACTAAAAGTTTTCTTTTCTTATCGTGCTGATTCAATAGTCTTGCCTGGACCGAGAAAGCATACAGGCTGTCGGCGCGGACTGTCATACCGTCAAATCCGTTGTTGAGAATTCCTGCTGAAGAAAGTGCTACATAATGAGGGTTATTCTTACTGACCGGATAAACCGTGTCGACTTCCATTGGAGCACCTATCACACCAGACGTCCAAGCTGTAGATCCATTCCACCCCTGATGATCAGAAGAAAAATATTCAAAATCGCCGTCCTGCACCATCTCGGCGTTAAGCCCTCCATCTACAGCATTATTGATATCTTCGAAGTCGAGGCCAAAAAGGTGCTCGGAGATATTTTTCACATTCTGCATGTCCACACTGAGGGTTGCACTGACATTCGAGAGTGAGGCAAAACGCGCCGCGTCATCGGCCATTCTCATAGCACTCATTTGGCGGTCGTTGGCCAATGCCTGAAGATAACGCCCGATGTAATCAAAATGCACCTTGGCAATCTCAAACAAATTGCCCTCCTCCACTTTGCCTGCTATCGTTGCCGTATCGCGAAGCCAGGCCACATCATCTATCGTTGAGGCCTCATCGGCCGAGAACTTCCGGAAATCCCCAGATGCCGTGAGAAAGCGTGGACCGCCTTTGGCTTTGAAATAAATATCGAAGCCGTTATCATTGTTCGTGAAGGCAATTGGCTGCCTGCAATCATCCACACTCATCATGGGAAAATCCTGCGGACGCCAGTTGACAAGGTCATCACTATAAGAAGCGCCAAAGCAAGAATCACCTTCACCAGTACCGAAAAGCAAGCGGTAACTGCCGTCAACACTTATCACATACGGATTGTACATTCCGCCTTTCATCCCATGCCGGACAAAGGCTGAAGTGCAGAGCTGTCCCATATCCCGCCACTGGTCGTCGTTGCACAAATATGCAAGATGGAGACCCTGACTGGGATTAGGGGAATAAAGAAAAATCTGCACAGTAGTATCGTTACCATAAATGCCATAACTGGGCTCTTCCTGCTGGCCCCAACTTGGACTGGAAACAGAAAAAAGTAGAAGAAAAAGAGAGATAATACGGGATTGAATCATTTTGCCGGCTGAGTTTGTTGGTGCAAAGATACAATATTATTTCCAAAACAGCTGCATGATGGTCTGACTTTATCTTGCGGACAATCATCCAAGAAATAATTTGGGCGCTATAGCCCATTGCCATTCACAAGTTGACAAACGGCAATTTACAGCAGCTCCCAACTGAAGGCTGACCGGCCGCCTATTGGGAGCTGACCGGCCGCCAATTGGCAGCCCACCGGGCGGCTATTGGAGGCTGAGATAAACTCTCGGTAATCGAAAGACAAATCATCAGTAATGCGCCAATCCCCCATCAAAACCAGATCTAACGAAACATGAGCTATCTATCGGAACATCCCCCCAAAAATACAGACAAAGGCTTTCCCAGCACTGCGAGAAAGTAGCCAATGTCCCTAAGAAGGAGGAATTCATCGTCTACTTTGGGAAATAAAAAACTCCAAAGCGGTCAAATTGTAGCAAAAAGCAACGTTTTTCTTTTGTACTTCACCCGATTTCCACTATCTTTGCAATAGGAAATTTCAAGTCAACCAACTCCAAAATTACAATTATGAAAGATTTCTTTAAGAATGTAGGTGCCACTATCGTTGGCCTTTTGGTATTTACTCTTATACTTGGAGCATTTGCTTTGATCAGTATTGTAGGAATGATAGCAGGTGCCAGCAATGATAGCAAGCCGTCGATCTCTTCCAACAGCGTATTGGTGCTACAGATGAAAGGCAGTCTTGACGAGCGGTCAACAAGTTCTCTACTTTCTTTCTTTAACCAAGACCAAACACAGCCCATGGGATTGAACGATATTCTCTATTCCATCAAAAAGGCAAAGGACAATCCCAATATCAAAGGCATCTATATTGAGAACGACGGTTTCAGTGCCGATCCCTCTCAGCTTGAAGAAATCAGAAACGCCCTTAAAGACTACAAGAGCAGCAAAAAATGGATTGTAGCCTACGGCGACAATTACGGCAGTGGCAGCTATTATCTCGCTTCCATAGCCGACAAAGTCTATTTGAATCCACAAGGAACTATCGAATGGAAAGGTATCGGCAGTGAAACGATGTATTTGAAAGACGCCCTGAAGAAAATCGGGGTGAGCATGATTGTAACAAAAGTGGGCAAATACAAGAGTGCCACAGAAACCTTCACCGAAGACAAGATGAGTGATGCCAACCGCGAACAGACCATGAGGTATATCACTGGCATTTGGAACACATGGGTGAAAGGTGTCGGTGAGAGCCGCAAAATATCGCCAGAACAGCTCAACGCCTACGCCGACCGCTTTATTGAGTCTGAGGATCCCAAAGTCTTCGTGACCAACAAGATGGTGGACGGGCTGCTCTATGCTGATGAGATGAAGGCACAAGTGAAAAAGATGCTCGGCCTCAAAGAGGATGAAGACATCAGCCAGGTCACTCCCGACCAGCTTGTTGCCGCCTCATCAGATTCTTCCAATGGCGGACAAATAGCCGTCTACTATGCCAGTGGTGAGATCGTCGACCAGGCCAATCCCTCCTCGCTGTTCGACCAGGAGAATTTCATCGTGGGAGATGAGTTCTGTAAAGACATGGAAAAATTGATGGACGACGACGATGTGAAAGCCGTGGTTCTGCGCATCAACTCTCCGGGTGGTTCTGCCTTTGCCTCCGACAAGATGTGGCATGCTATTCAGCAGCTCAAGAAAAAGAAGCCCGTCGTAGTCTCTATGAGCGGAATGGCTGCCAGCGGTGGATATTATATGAGTTGTGGCGCCAACTGGATTGTTGCGGAGCCAACTACAATCACGGGTTCCATTGGTATCTTTGGTATGATTCCTGATGCCACACAGCTGTTCTCCGATAAATTTGGCATCAAGTTCGACGAGGTGTCTACCAACAAACATTCCACTTTGGGTGCTATGGGCCGAAAGATGACTCCCGAGGAAATCAGCTACATTCAGTCATCAGTCGACCGTGGATATCGTGTATTTATTTCCAGAGTTGCCGAAGGCCGTCACATGAGTGTCGGCAGGGTTAACGAAATCGCCCAAGGGCATGTTTATTTGGGACAAGACGCCAAACAGATCCAACTCGTCGATGAACTTGGCGGCATCAATCAGGCCATAAGCAAAGCTGCTAAATTGGCCAAGCTCAGCGACTATTTCTACAGAGAATATCCTTCACAGCTGAGTTTTCTCGACCAATTAAGCTCATTAGGCAACAAGGGCTCATACCTCGACGACCAAATGCGCGAGGTTTTGGGCGACTTCTATCAGCCTTTCAGTATTTTGAGCCGTATCAAGACGCAGAATGCCATCCAGGCACGTATGCCCTATATCGTATTGTACAATTAATAAGAGAAAATGGAAGGGGACTTCATCAAAATCAACGAATGGCTGCTGCCGCTGAGCTGGCTTTATGGGTTGGGAGTGCGCTTTCGCAATGCTCTATTTGAAATGGGCATATTCAAGCAGCACTCCTATAGCCTTCCGGTCATCTCCGTGGGCAACATTACCGTGGGTGGATCTGGAAAGACCCCACATGTAGAGTATCTCGTCCGACTCTTGGACAACAAGGCCAAGGTGGCCGTGCTCTCGCGTGGTTACAAACGCAAGTCGAAAGGCTACGTACTGGCCAATGAGCATACGCCCATGGAGGACATCGGCGACGAGCCTTATCAGATGAAAGAGAAATTCCCGAATGTCTACGTCGCTGTGGATAAGCGGCGCACAGAGGGCATCGATCGGCTCACTCACGACGAGGAAACTAAAGACGTAGACGTAATATTGCTCGACGACGCCTTTCAACACCGATATGTGAAACCGGGAATCAATATTCTTCTCGTCGATTACCATCGGCTCATCATCTACGACAAACTGATTCCGGCCGGCCGGTTGCGTGAACCGCTCGAAGGGAAAAGTCGGGCCGACATCGTTATCATCACAAAATGTCCGGCCGACCTAAAGCCGATGGAAATACGCGTCCTTACAAAGGCCATGGACCTTTATCCCTATCAGGACTTGTATTTCACGACGCTCCAGTATGAACCGCTCAGACGATACGACGACCTTAGCGACAATCCCGCCCAAAAGGCAATGTCACTCAAAGACATTCACGGCTACAATGTGCTCTTGCTGACAGGTATAGCCTCACCGAAACAGATTCTCAATGATCTGGATCCTTACGGTTTGAAAGTGACCCCCATGACTTTTGGTGACCATCACAACTTCAGCTCCCGCGACATTGACTCCATCAACGACAAGTTCGCTGCGATGCAAACACCCAAAATCATTCTCACCACAGAGAAGGACGCTTCACGCCTGCAGGGGCAAGCGGGATTGTCGGAACTAACCAAGGAAAATCTCTACGTCTTGCCCATTCGCATCAAGTTCATGCTGAATCAGGAAGAGCAGTTCAATCAGAAAATCATCAGCTATGTGAGAAAGAACTCCAGAAACAGTATCCTCTTTAAGAGAAAGGATAACGCGGAATCGCAAAACCGACATCGCTCCGGTAACAAGGTTCATACGATCAGCTTCAAGAACAATTGATGTAGCATGAATCCCCAAGTCAGAACGAGCGTTACAACACTGCTAAGTTCCGATTAAATCAACAGAGAATTCTGGAATTCACTATAGCTTATCTCCACAAGAACAAAATCATAATAAAATAGGAGAAACAAATTTTGGAAATATCAGAAATTGGAGAATTCGGTCTCATACACCGTCTCACAGACAATATCAAGCCTAAAAACGAAAGTACACTGAAAGGTGTAGGCGACGACTGCGCCGTGATGCATTATCCCGACAAGGAAGTACTCATCACAAGCGACATGCTTATGGAAGGCGTACATTTCGACCTTACCTACATCGATTTGGAAACATTGGGCTACAAAAGTGCAATGGTCAACATCAGCGACGTGTTTGCCATGAATGGCACACCTCGGCAAATGATTGTCAGCATCGCCCTCGGACGGCGCTTCAAAGTGGAAGATCTTGAGAATTTCTACAAAGGACTTCGAGAGGCTTGCGACAAATGGGGCGTCGACATTGTGGGAGGTGACACAACTTCCTCGTTCACCGGACTGGCCATCAGCATCACTTGCATCGGTGAGGCCACGCGCGAAGACATCGTCTACCGCAATGGAGCACATGAGACCGACCTGATCTGTGTAACGGGTGATTTAGGGGCCGCATATATGGGACTGCAGATTCTTGAGCGTGAGAAGAGCGTGTACTATTCACAGCTGACCAAACTCAACAACCAAATCCGCGACGCTAAGGAAAAAGGCGACACCAAACTTGTGGACCACCTACAGAAGCAGTTCAGACTTTTGGAAGATTTCCAACCGGACTTCGCGGGCAAGGAATATCTCATCGACCGGCAACTGAAGCCCGAGGCACGTGGCGACATCATTCAGCGGCTCAAGGAAGCCGGAGTGCGCCCTACAGCCATGATGGACATTTCCGACGGGCTCAGCTCTGAGCTCCTTCACATCTGCAAAGCCAGCAACTGTGGGTGTCGGGTCTATGAGAAAAATATACCTATCGACTATCAGACAGCCGTCACCTGCGAAGAATTCAATATGAATCTCACGACAGCGGCCCTGAATGGTGGTGAGGATTACGAATTACTTTTCACTGTCCCTATCGGCGATCACGAGAAAGTGAAGGACATGGAAGGCGTGAAACAAATCGGATATATCACAAAACCGGAACTTGGCAAGCGGCTCGTCACCCGCGACGGCGCTGAGTTTGACCTCCAGGCACAAGGCTGGAATCCACTGAAAAAGGATTGAAAAACCGCATCATCTCTGTATCTTTTTCAGAGGAAAGACGTAAGACATCAGGATCTCCCTCCCCTATTTAGGAGGGAGATTCAATAATATATGAACCTTGTAGCAAAGGTGGAATCACCAAAAGAAGATTTATCGTCTTCTCCATCTCTTGTTTTCGTCACAGGAACACCCAAGCCTAAGGACACTGACCATAGATAACCAATTCGTTTAGAAGCCCATAATTCCGTATTGTTTTCGTATCGAAACCTGCAAAGCAATAACTTTCAATGATTTATAGCTTCGTTACTGTATCAATGACAGTTTCGTCCGAAAGTCAGCTTTCTGTTAAGGTATATTAAACAGAAAAGTTTTTCCAATCTGCGCTTGGTGGAAAAAAAGAAAAACACTACCTTTGCATTACAAAACAAAAAAATGGTACCTTAGCTCAGGTGGTAGAGCAATGGACTGAAAATCCATGTGTCCTTGGTTCAACTCCAAGAGGTACCACTCCTCCTTTCATTAGCCCGGTTCGCGAAAGCGGCCGGGTTTTGATTTTCTATAAAGTCGCGGTTTTTTAGCGGTTCAACGATTCTGATACAGTATGGATGACATTTGGAGTTCTTCAGCTATAAAGGAATATTCCACAGGCAATTGTTATTACGCCCGCTGTTCTTTGCCTTGGAGTTGCTTAAGTTTAAACATACCTGTTCACGCACAACAACTCACCCGGCTCAAGGGATGACAAAGAGAGTCTGACCTTCCACACGGAAATGCACATCTATACCAGCAAAAGTCATACCATAAACGCGGAGCGGATCGGCATGATAGTGCGGACGTGGGTCTTGCGCCAGAACGTCGCGCAATTGTTCCAAAAGCTCTGTATCCATCCCTTCTTTGCGCAAATATTCTTCGACGGCAGGCGAAAAGACAACCCGCAGTGTCTGCCAGCTGTGGGCATCCACAAAACCACTTCGTGCTTCAGCATGAGCGTCGGCAAAAGGCACGTAAGGCTTGATGTCATAAATGGGCGTGCCATCTTTTAGATCAGCACCAAGCACATGGATCAGAGGTCCGTTATAGCTCTCCCACTCTATTCGTTCGAGGCGGACCGACGAGAGCCCCAAAGGATTAGGCCGATAGGGACTACGTGAGGCGAACACGCCCACTTTCTCGTTGCCGCCAAGCCTCGGAGGTCTTACCACAGGTGAGAACGCCTTATACCGATTGGCTGAGAAGCCCCAGATGAGCCACAGGAAATCGAAGCCTTCAAGCCCCCGCAAGGCATCTGCACAGCGATATTCGGGCTCGAAAACAATCGTACCTTGGAGAGAGGCCACGACGTTGCTTTGCTTTGGAATTCCAAACTTGCTCCCAAAGGGCGAGTGAAAAGTTGCTATAGACTTGATTTCCATTCTCTACAAATTAGCGATTACATCATACAACTTCTGCAAATAGGCCTTGCCCCGCAAAAGATTACTGCCCTTGCACGGACCCTCGTCAACGACGATTTTGGTAGCCTGGTTGTCGTAGATCAGACGGTTCTGACTATCGGCTATGCCAAAGGCATCGGGAATCGTGAAGAAGGCGAAATGAGGGATGCTGGGATCCAACAAGTCTTTACTGAAGGTGAAATCTTCGTGACTGATACCCAACTGGGCAAGCAGCGTGGCGGCAATATCCTGCTGTGAGCCATATACCTCCAAACGCTGGTGACCATCGACAGCTCCTCCTGTTATGATCAACGGGATTTGAAAGCGTGACAGGGTCAGGTTGTCTATCCGTTCAGGATATGCGCCCAAATGGTCGGCAACAAGAATCACTACGGATCGTTTCCATCGTCCGGACCGTTTCAGCCAATCTATGAAGCGCCCTATTTGCATGTCGGTGTAAGCGAAGGCGTTCAACCTTTTATTACGATGAAGCCGCACTGGAACATCAAAAGGCTCGTGCGAACTTGAAGTCTGGATGACACGCAACTCAGGTCCCGCAGAACGCGATAGGTTAATGTCTCTCTCTACATAGTCAAACAGCGGTCCGTCGGGGACACCCCATTTGCTCATCCTATACTTCAAGGGGAAATCCTTATCTGATACAAGTCTGGTATAACCTTGAGATACAAGATAGGCACGTTGGCTACAGAAATCTATGTCACCACCGTAGTAATAGGTAGCAGCCTTGTAACCTCCATTGATCATCGACCGTGCAATGGAAGGCAAACGGCCGGCCTTACCCGTATACTTCATGATACTCATAGAAGGCTGGGCAGGAAATCCGCTCAGCACAGCGACAAGCCCGCGGTCGGTGCGAAAACTGTTGGCATAGAAGTTTTCAAACATCACTCCTTCATCGGCGAGACGGCAAAGATTCGGTGTCGCGCCCGTTTTCATGACAAGACGTGAAAAACTCTCCATCACTATGATGAACACATCAGGCCGACGTTGTTTGAGCACGATACGCGTAGAATCAGAACTGGTAGGAGTCATCATACGAAAAATCCTCGTGGCTTCACCATCATTCATAAAACGATATTGGGCACCGAAATCCCTTTGTTTAGCAAACGACTCCATCAGTGAGAACACAGGATTCACGGCTGCATGATTCAACGACTCATTTTCGCTGAAATATACTTCTCCGGTGTTCATCGTCGAGACGGTCACTCCCCCGCGTATAGGCAAGAAAAGCAAGGCTGTGCACAATGACAGCAGAAGGGTGGCGAGGATTCTATGAGGTTCACGCTTAGGCTCCTCCCCTTTGGGAGGACGCCGATGTAGACAGATCAAAAAAGACGCGGCGAACAAAATGAGGAGAAGTATCAAAACGGCATTCTCTTTCGCTCCCCCACTGGCGAGGGCATCACGGGGAGATGAAAAGAAATAGAATATCGGAGTGGTGTCAAGTGGAAAACGCCAATAGCCATACAATACGGCATTGAGCACATGAAGAAAGACCACGACCCACGTCATGAGCAAATAATAGAAACGTCTTAGCTGCCTTCCAGACGAAGCCCACACGCTAACAATCAGCGACAACGCCGGAAAGACCGTGAGGTAGCCAGCAAGGGAAAAATCCAGGGGCAACCCATGCCACAACACGTTCAGCCAGTCGACGAGTCCGAAAGTAGAGTAGGTAGACCAGTTGTAAAGCATGAACGCAACTTTCAGCAGGAGGAAGAGAATTACCCAGTAGATAAAGCCTCCGACAAAAACCTTTTTTCATGACCGCAAAGGTATAGAAAAAAAGCGATGAGACAAAACCGAATATCTACATTTATCCCCGTCAGCTGTTTTTTTCGTTCCTCGCTGTTTGTACATTGGCTTTGCCGATAACTAAGAATCATCTGTACACTATTGGGTATGTTGGAAAGCCTATCCATCAGCCTAAAAAAAAGAGGTTGTCTGTTCAAGCGAACAGACAACCTCTTATCTTGAGAAATACTAATTTACTTCACCTTGTCAACGATGGCTTTGAAAGCCTCGGGATTGTTCATAGCGAGATCGGCCAACACTTTACGGTTGATCTCGATACCAGCCTTGTGAAGGGCACCCATGAGCTGAGAGTAGCTCAAGTTCTCCATGCGGGCTGCTGCATTGATACGTTGAATCCAAAGAGCGCGGAAATTGCGCTTCTTGGTGCGACGGTCACGATAAGCGTAGGTAAGACCCTTTTCCCAAGTGTTCTTAGCTACTGTCCAAACATTCTTTCTTGCTCCGTAATAACCTTTTGTGAGCTTAAGAATTCTCTTTCTCTTTGCTTTAGATGCAACGTGATTTACTGATCTTGGCATAATTTTGTTTCTTTTAAAGTTCGACCAAAAAGTTAATGATTAACGGAGGCAGAGCAAGTCGCGCACCTGCTTGAGGTTCGAACCGTCAACGAGAGTCTGATGATCCAGATTTCTCTTCTGCTTCTTTGTCTTCTTAGTCAGAATGTGACTGTGGTAAGCGTGATGTCTCTTGATCTTACCAGTTCCGGTGAATGTGAATCTCTTCTTTGCGCCGGAGTTTGTCTTTACTTTTGGCATTTTTGCTGTTATTTAATTTGTTATTAATAATTGAGGTGGCAACGTATATACCAGGACGTTACGCACACTCCAGAATGTTGGCTTATTTTTCTTCGCTCCCGGATGAGAGCTTTTTCAAAGCGTCGGCACCGTTTTTGGCATTGGCAAAGAGTCCATTGTTCTTGGCATCCTGCTCCTTTTGAGCCTCAGCCTGAGCCTTGGCTGCTGCCTCAGCAGCAAGACGGTCGCGCTTCTGCTGGCTCTGCTTAATGGTGCCACTCTTCTTCGGCGCAAGGTAGATAAACATTTTCTTGCCTTCCAATTTAGGCATTTGTTCCACCTTGCCATACTCTTCCAAATCATTGGCAAAGCGCAACAACAACACCTCGCCTTGATCCTTAAAGAGTATTGAGCGACCATGGAAGAAGACATATGCACGCACCTTATTGCCGTCTTCAAGAAACTCCTGAGCGTGTTTCAGCTTGAACTGATAGTCGTGCTCATCGGTCTGAGGTCCAAATCGAATTTCTTTCGTCTCTACCTTGACCTGCTTCTGACGCATTTCCTTCTGACGCTTCTTCTGCTGATAGAGAAACTTGCTATAGTCGATGATGCGACAAACAGGTGGCTGAGCATTGGGGGATATCTCCACCAAGTCTTGTCCTTGCTGGCGTGCCAGATCAAGGGCTTTGCGCGTGGGCATTACTTCTGCTCCACTATCGCTTACCACTCTTACTTCCCTAACGTGAATTTGTTCGTTCACGCGGTACTGGGCTTTCATTGTCTTTTTGTCATTCTTCATTAACTATACACAAGTCTTTTTTAAAGTTTTTATTATGAAAAGGGTACAATACCTCATTTCAAGGCGCAAAGTTACTAAAACCAACTGACACTGCCAAACTTTTGTAGTTAAAAAAAACAGAGGAGACCCAAGATTATCCTGAGTCTCCTCCTAATTATGACTAAATTTTGTGCTAATCAAACACCCTTGAGCTGTGCTTTCACTTCATCGTTGACGCGTTGTGCAAACTCTTGCATGGTCATTGTGGCCTGCTCGCCACCACCCTGTTTACGCATACTCACAAGACCGTCGGCAGCCTCCTTCTCGCCAACAACCAGCATGTAGGGGACGCGCTTAAGTTCGTTGTCACGCACCTTGCGGCCAATCTTCTCATTGCGATCATCGATAGTGGCTCGCACGTCCACGCTGTCGAAGTAGGCTTTCACCTGCTTAGCATAGTCGTTGTACTTCTCAGAAATGGGCAATATAGCGCACTGGGTAGGTGTAAGCCACAGGGGGAAGTGACCGGCTGTGTGCTCGATGAGTACTGCTGTAAAACGTTCCAAAGAGCCAAAAGGCGCACGATGGATCATAACAGGAGTCTGCTTGGAATTATCCTCAGCAGTATACTCCAACTTGAATCGGGCCGGCAAGTTGTAGTCTACCTGGATAGTACCCAACTGCCAACGGCGGCCGATGGCATCCTTCACCATGAAATCAAGCTTAGGACCATAGAATGCAGCCTCGCCAATTTCTTCACGGGCCTTGAGTCCCTTCTCCTTGCAAGCCTGCCGGATTGCATTTTCGCTCGTATCCCAAATCTCGTCACTGCCGATATACTTCTCTTTGTCGGCGGGGTCACGAAGTGAAATCTGAGCCTCATAGTCGTTGAAGCCGAAGATGCCGAACACTTTCTGAATAATATCGATCACAGTCTCGAACTCTGCTTTCACCTGGTCGGGGCGCACAAAGATATGGGCATCATCTTGAGTGAAAGTGCGAACGCGGGTCAGTCCGTGGAGCTCGCCGCTCTTCTCATAGCGGAACACAGTTCCGAACTCAGCGATACGAAGGGGCAGATCCTTGTAGGAACGCGGTTTGCGTGCATATACCTCGCAGTGATGAGGACAGTTCATGGGCTTCAACATATATTCCTCATCCTCCTCGGGGGTGTGAATGGGCTGGAAACTGTCCTTGCCATAGTGGGCATAATGACCAGAGGTGACATAAAGATTCTTTGAGCCAATACCCGGAGTGATGACCTCCTGGTAGTTGTAAGGCTTGAGAATGCGACGCAGCAAGTCCTGAAGGCGCAGACGCAGCTGAGTGCCCTTAGGCAACCAAATCGGCAGTCCCTTGCCAACGCGGTCTGAGAACATGAAGAGTTCCATCTCCTTACCGATCTTACGGTGATCGCGCTTCTTGGCCTCTTCGAGCATTACAAGATACTCGTCAAGCATCTTCTTCTTCGGGAACGAAATGCCGTAAATACGTGTCATCTGTTCACGCTTTGCATCACCGCGCCAAAACGCTCCGGCTACGCTCGTGATTTTCACGGCCTTGATAAGCCCCGTGCTCATCAAGTGAGGACCACGACAAAGATCAGTGAAGTTGCCTTGGGTGTATGTAGTAATGGTACCGTCCTCCAAGTCCTGATCGATGTGCTCGCACTTGTATTCCTGTCCGTCAGTCTTGAATTCCTTCAAGGCGTCGGCCTTGGAAACCTCGTGACGCACAACAGGCTCGTCCTTCTTGGCCAGTTCCATCATTTTCTGCTCAATCTTTGGGAAATCGTTCTCTGAGATTACCTGACCGTTGGCAGGCATCACATCATAGAAGAAACCGTTCTCAATAGCTGGTCCGAATCCAAACTGAATGCCAGGATAAAGTTCCTGCAGTGCCTCGGCCAATAAGTGAGCAGAGGTATGCCAGAATGTGTGCTTTCCTTCTTCGTCTTCAAACTTATAAAGAGCGATAGTGGCATCGCTGTTGATAGGACGGTTGAGTTCCACTGTCTCACCATTCACACCGCAAGATACAACGTTGCGGGCGAGAGCCGGCGAGATGCTCTCGGCGATTTGTAACCCAGTTACGCCTGATTCGTACTCACGAACAGACCCATCTGGAAAAGTGATTTTAACCATAATACAAACTTAGTTTATTTGATCGGGGCAAAAGTACTATTTTATTTTGAATTAAGGCAATAATTAACGGAAAATAATCTTAATGGGTTTTAAATACCAAAAAATTGGCAGTCTTAGCCAACGATATATAGCGACATACTTCATGCGACAATTCACAGTCAGTCAATCCAGAGCCTGAAGACAGGTTGGAAACGAACAAAAAGAATGCATCCGATTGGATCCACTTTGTAGAAAGCCATGTAGCAAAAGCTAACCAAGTAACTTTATCAGTTGGGGTGAAGTGGCTTGAGGCAACAGTTTCATCAGGTGACACAGCAAGTAGTCGTAAGAATCTTTTGGAGAACGTCGGCAGAGCAACCGTTCTTCTCCAAAGAAATCCTCTGGAGTAGAATAACGGGCCACGCTCCAACCATAACGTCGCCCTTGTCTATCATGACTGTATTCAAAATCAGCTATCAACATTCGACCTCCCATTTGTAGTTTGGTGGTTACAGTCTCAAAGCTCTCCACAGCTGATGTAATTTTCCTCTTGCGGATTTTGGGCTGAGTCCTCTGAGCTTCGCGCAATAGTGGATTGCACTCCCTATGAGCTGTACGGCGACGCTCATAACCACTCAGTTTCCTCAATTCTTTAGAAAGGAGTGAGTGATTTTCCTGAAGGGTTAAGAGTACATTTTTTTCTTGATTTGAGAGCTGATACTTACTTCGGCGATAATTCATGAAATCCGGGAAATAATCCATGCTGATATACCCCACCTTTCCATTGAAGAACTTGCCATAAGCCAAGTCGCCCTCAATGATACAACGACCTTTCCAATCCCAAGCTCCCATCGGATCGGCCTGTTCTTCTTCAGCTTCCTCCCTATCACTATCTACCGAGCCATCACTGAACCACCATCGCGGATCTATATTTTCTTCGATGGAGAAGCCGGGGATTGGACCTGCGAAAAAAGGCAGAAAACCCCATTCGTTAGCCAATAACTGCATGTCATTTGAGCATTCTATCATTTTCATATTGTCCTTATCGGCCTTCAGTCCCAATAGAGGAGCATAAGGCTTCGTATCGATTTACCAAAACAGGGCATTGGTCGTGCTTTTCAAGAATGGCACAGCTTCCTTACTTGGAGTATCGCTTGATGATACTATAAGCTTCATAGATTCCTAATTCCCCAGCCTTACTGAGGTCGGAAATGCCATTTTTACGATCATTGGCCATGATTCGGATAACACCTCGGTTGTAATAGGCTTCTGCGAGATGACCGTCGATCTGCAAGGCTCTTGTATAATCGTCTATAGCACGAGAATAGTCTTTCTGCTTGGCATAGAAATTGGCACGATCATAATAAAGATATGCACTCTGAGGATTTAGGCGCAAGGCATGAGCAAAGTCGTCTTTTATTTGAGCGATCTTCAACTGCTTCATCTGGCTATTGTCAAGAGCCATCGTATAAAGCGACTGACACACAGCCCGCTGCCACCAAGCTAACGACAAGGTGCTGTCCATTTCTAAATAGGTAGTCATATCAGTTGCCGCAGCATCGTAATTCTGGAGTGAAGCGTAGGCAACGCTACGGAGCATGAGAAGGGCAAGCAACTGCTGCTGGCCTTTGCCAGTGATATTGCGCACGGTGGAAGTGCCCTCAATTCGAGCCGTCAAGGTATCAACCATGGCAAAGACACGTTGTATCTGCAGGGTGTCAAGCGATTGCCGGCTACAGTTGACATAGAGTTTGTGCTGGCTTCCTTTCTTCGCATTCAACCGTTCCACGTCACTATCGAAGGCCTGATAGCGCTGTACACCATTATTGTAAGGCTCGAAAGAGAGCATATACATTGGCATCATATCAATATCAACTTCTCGGTTCTGCACCCGCCCACGATAAATGCTCTTATATTCATGATCCACTTCGGGTTCATCTTCTACCACAATTTGGTTGAATTTATCGAGGTTGATCTCACTACGTTTTCTCACATCGCGAAGTTTTGCCTTGCTCCATCGTTTCTGAATTCCCACATGCTTGTCCATCTGGGCTTTAAATACGCGAAACTCATCAAGCTCAGCTTTGGATGTCATTCCTAATCGGCGATAACACCAGGCACGCTGCTCAAGTCCTGTCCAAAAATTGGGAAATTGGTTGATCACAGTCGTGTAGTCACGAATGGCCCCCCGAAGATCTCCAATACGGTCGAGTAGCAAAGCCCTGTTATAGATGGCCATAAAGTTGGAAGGCTCCATACGGACTACATAATCGAAGTCTTCCACGGCACGGTTGTCATCCCCCAACTGTACACGGATAAGCCCACGATTGTAGTGGGCCAGAAAATTGTTAGGATCCAATTCAATAGCCTTGTCATAGTCATCCATCACGCCGCGGAGATTGTTTGTATGGATACGACAAAGGGCACGGTTGACATAGCTGTTTACGTCAGAAGGCTTCAGCCGCAAAACCTCCGTAAAGAAGTTGTCAGCATCTTTCCATTGCTTTCTGCCCATGGCCAAATAAGCGCGTGTTGTCCAGGCATCTACATTGTAGGGATCGATTTTGAGGCTTTTGTCCAGCCAGCGTTCGGCCTCGACTGTGTCTTTCTTTTGGAGATAGATCTCAGCTTTCAAAGAATAGGCTCCGGCGGTATTGTTCCAACGTTGGATAATGCTGTCAGATAAGGCCAATGCATTGGCATAGTCTTTCAGTTGGTAATAGCACAGAGCACTATTATACCAAAATCCCTGTACTGAAGGATCGAGTCTGATGGCTTTTTTGTAGTCATCGATAGCTCCCTCAAAATTTTTCTGTCTGATGCGGGAAATACCTCTCAAATCAAAGAGTTGGGATATATAAGGATTAAGTCCAATGGCCTTAGTTGCATCGGCTTCCGCTCCGACATAATCGTCGAGGTAGAATTTGGCCACAGCACGCAGTTGCCAAGGTTCATAGAGGTAGGGACGCAAAGATATTACCCGGTTGAAATACTGTATGGAAAGCACATAGTCCTCGTATTGAAGAGCTATGCGTCCGGTTTGCATCAGCTGGTTGGTATTAAATTGCGCCTTAGACGAAACTGGCATGAGAAGGAGAAGCAGACAAGCGAGTTTTCGTATAAGGCGCAAGCAGAACCATTGATGATCATTGGCTCCTTTTTGTCCCATAATCCATTATTTCCTTAATGACGAAGTTTCACATGGTAAGAACAGCGGAACTTACCTTGAGAGATAGCCTTGAGTTTGTTTCTGATGAGCTGCTTACGCAAGGGGGTGACGCGATCAGTAAACATCACGCCGTCAAGATGGTCGAACTCATGTTGCATTACTCGGGCCAAATAACCTTCCACCCATTCGTCATGGGGCTGCAGATTTTCGTCGAGATATTTCACGTGAATACGTGTCCCCCGCTTCACGCTTTCGTGAATGCCGGGAATAGAAAGACATCCCTCTTCCATGCTTTCCTTGGGTGCGTTGTCATCAATCTCTATGATGTGAGGATTGATGAAGGCATGATGGAAATTTTCGTATTCAGGAAACTCATCCTTAAGAACATCAAGATCGATCACAACCACTCGGATGGACTTCCCTATCTGGGGAGCAGCCAATCCTATGCCGTCGCTCGATTTGAGCGTTTCGAACATATCATTGATCAGAGTCTCAAGTTCGGGATAGTCTGCTGGAATATCTTCTGCCACCTTGCGTAGCACAGGCTGGCCATATATATAAATAGGTAAAATCAATGTTGTCGGAGAATTAATTTCGTTATGTTGTTTTGAATCGCGTATTATCTCATTTTTGTAGCACGCATATAATCTTGAAGAATGATCGTGGCACTAATCTCGTCAACGAGTCCTTTGTTTTCCTTACGTTGTTTCTTTCCAATTCCACTCTGAAGTATGGCTTGATGAGCAAGTACTGAAGTAAAACGCTCATCGTAGTATTCTATAGGAATCTCTGGATATTTTTTTCGCCACTGTCCAACGAATTTCTCTACCCGGGCAAGATTCTCCGAGGGATTGCCGTCGGGTTGAACAGGCTTACCGATGACAATACGCTCCACAGCCTCTTTTTGAATATAATCTGAGAGAAAATTGATGAGATCACTGGTAGCAACTGTCACCAATCCATTAGCAATGATCTGTAAAGGATCGGTGACAGCCAGCCCACAACGTTTCTTTCCGTAATCGACAGATAAGATGCGCATTTATTTCTTATAAAGCAACCAAGCGTCGGGATATTTTCCAGCACGCAACTGATTGCGGCTCTGCACAGCACTACCTTTATCATCGAATGTCGTTGCAACGACACGATACATGCTATTTTGAGGATTAAATGCCACTTGAGCGTCGTATCCAGCACTCTTAAGTTGCCCCTGCAGACCCAAAGCATTGGCCTTTAAAGAGAAGGAACCAACAACTACGCTAAAAGCCTTCAGTCCTGCCCCACTGACAACGGTAACATTCTCATTGCGAACCGACACGTTGTCATAATTATCAGTAACAGTTGTCTGAGAGGCCGGTGCTGTCTCTAAAGGCGTCACAACAGGAGCATTGGTCTGAGGCTCCTCTTGGCCACGCTGGCTCTCTTGTGCTTGAGCCTTCTCGTAAGCCTTTTTGTATGCACTCTCACTTGGTTTGCAACCTGATAATGCCAATACAAGGCAAAGCCCTGCGCACAATACAAACGATTTTTTCATATTCTTTTTTATTTGATCTTTGCTATTTGAATTTAGATGCAAACTTACAAATAATCTCACGAAAAATGTTCTTTTTGCCGACTAAAGTTTGTTAAATGCCTTAAATACATTTTTTTTTGAAAAATTCTTTCTGTTTTTATTCGTAGTTTTATTTGATTTCGCTATATTTGCATTCAGTACAACAAGAAAAATTTAGGTTATGAAAGCATTAGGTTACATTGGCGCTTTTTTAGGTGGCGCTATTGCCGGAGCAGCCTTAGGTTTGCTCTTGGCTCCAGAAAAAGGTGTTGAAACACGTTCTAAAATCACAAGTGCCGTTGACGACTTCTGCGAAAAGCACAACATCAAGGTCAGCCGCAAGGAAGTAAACGACTTGGTTGACGACATCAAGGAGGCTCAGGCTCAAGAAGCCTAAGCTTGCTTCGCCTTAAGTATTAGAGACTCTTATCAGAATGTTCAGCAACGATCAGAACATAGAGACGATCAGTCAGTTAGTACAGACACTCAAACATTACATCGGGCTTCAACAGGAATTCGTGAAGCTCGATGTAATAGAAAAGTCTGTGCGCATTCTCACAGCACTCTTAATGGCCTTGATACTGTCGACGTTATTCCTCATCATGGTTATCTACCTGTCATTCGCCTTAGCCTATGCCCTTGAGCCGATGGTGGGAAATGTCGCAGCCTTCGCTATTGTGGCCGGTGTTTATTTCGTACTACTTGCTTTGGTTGTGGTTTTTCGCCATGCGTGGATCGAGAAGCCTCTTGTGAAATTTCTGACTGGTATTTTAATGAGTTGACAATTATGCCTACAGAGATTACATCCAACTTCAAGACCCTGGCCGATATCCGTGGCAGAAAGGAAACCTTGCTCAAAGGAATTCGTGAGGACAACGAGAAAATGGGCAAATTGTACCAAAGTTTGTTTGAAACTCCTGATGCCTTAAAGTCCAGCGCTTTGCCATCCCAACGCATAAAGAGTTTCTTTAGTTTGGGCTCAGGCATTTTAGATGGATTCCTCTTCGGATGGAAAATCTATCGTAAGTTTAAGAAGTCAAAGAGGTAGAATACGTTCTGCCTCTTTTTTTGTATGTATTTGTCAATCGGGAAATTCTAACGCTTGCTCATCCGACTCTCGACTATACACATTTTGAAAACAATTCAAGTTACGCAAGTCGCTAACTTGTATCTCTGAGTTGGTAATAGTTTTATTTAATCGTTAGGCTTGTGAGCGCGAATCATGAGCATCGAAGACATTTCACTCTTATTATTGAGCCTGCACAACTGGTTAATCACAAAGTGTGGCAGTCACCATCCAACAATATGGCGGTTGTCATCCAACAATACGGCGGCCGCCACCCAATAATACGGCGGTTGCCATTCAATAATACGGCGGTCGCCACCCAACAACGTGTCAATGGCCACGAAAGATCAATGAGGCCTAAACAAAGAATAGGAAGGTCCTGTTTCACAACCCAACAACTTGCGGAACTTGAATGAAAACAGAAATTGTGATTTATAGTCACAAATGATTCAAAGATCATCCCAATATAAGGACTTTTTCATTGTTGCATCACCAAATAATATTAAATCGTTGGGACAGAATGGTATATTCTTAAGATTTTTTGTTAATTTTGCAACTTGAAAAATAATAATAATTCGGATAATCGATGAAACGAAGATTTCTATATCCTTTTGCTGTTGCGTTTATGGGAGTGGCCTTGACGTTTACTTCCTGCAATAACGGCCCCCAAAAAGAATTCAACAAGTTGCTTTTAGAAGTAGCAGAGAATGACGCTACAGTTGATGCCAATGACTGGACGCGCATCAAGACGTTTCTTGAAAAAAACAAAGCCCGCTTTAAGGATTTCTTCAAAAACGGAGAGCTCGACGAGGACGCCGTAGAAGATTACATTGAGGATTTCTTTGAAAATCGCCGCCCTCCCAAAACGATCAGCTTCACCAACGTGGCCATCAAGGTGAACTTCTACCTTGAGCGCTCGGGGTCGATGGTGCCATACGACTCACCACAAGGCGACGGGTCTTTCAAGGCTGCTATCGTTAATATGCTCAACGCACTTCCTGGCAATGACAACAAGATGTTCGTTGTCAACTCTTCGGTGACTCCCTATCCCAAAGGTCTTCAGCAATTTGTGCGTGATGCAGATATTTTTGGCTCAACAAAAGGGATGGGAGATGCCAGCTATACCGATTTCGGACAGATTTTTGACAATATCCTCAACAAGACTGGAAAGGATGAGCTGAGTATCCTCGTAACAGATATGATCTACAGCACCCGTGACATGGCTGGCGTGAACCCTCAAAAAGTATTTGCCGAAGCCCAAGGTATGACATCCAACGTCTTCAAAGCCAGCGTGAAGGAAAAGAGCATGCTCATCGTAAAAATGACGGGAAGCTATGATGGACCTTACTACCCCTACAATTCCCCTCAGTCTGGAAAAGATTATCATGGCAAACGTCCCTATTATATCATCCTTGTCGGCGACAACAAGGTTATGCGTCGTCTGACTAAGAATGCCAACTATCAGACCTTCTGCGATTTTCCGCACCTGAGAGGATTCCAAAACATGTATCTCTTTGACACCGACGATCTCTACGAACCTTATTACTCACTGCTGCTCGCTGGCAACGATATGAGAGGTTCGTTCCGTCCAGAACGTGGACAGGACACACAAGTAACGAAAATCAAGGATGTGAAAGTAGACAAGAACTCCGGCGATTTGCAACTTGAGCTGGCCGTGGACCTCAGCGGAATGTTTATCGACAAGGATTATCTGACCGACATCAACAATTACACTGTACAGTCGGAAGGAAATGTGAAGATTAAGCAGATCCGTGAAGTGAAGTCTTCTGACATGACTCCCAACGAGAAAAAATATCTTGGAACTGCCACACATATTTTCGTTCTGACTCTCGATAAGCCCAGCGCTCAGGACATCAGCATCAAATTGCTCAACAAGCTCCCACGCTGGGTAGACATGAGCAATGACGACGACGATACGTCGATCGAACCTATGACTACGTTCGGACTTAAATATCTCCTGCAAGGCATCTACGACAGCTATGCACGCAACGCAGACGGAACGCCCTGCTACTTCGAGATGGATCTTGAAATTGACAGATAATATTTGATAAGAAAAAAGGGAAAACATTTAAGAACTCAATGAAAAAATACACTATTTACCTCATCGCCGGATTAATGGCCACATTGGTATTGCTGCTGCTCTCGAGTACAATTTTGGACTCGATGTTCTCGGGCCAGACAGAGTTTGCCAACGAGATGTACAACAACAACCTCTACTTCATGACGACGCTGTTCTCCGCTGTGATCGCATGGGGTTTAGCAGGGATTTTCTACTACGTCATCAACTCGGTGAGCTTCTCTCGCTGGTATCATTGGCTTATCGTCTTAGGTGTAGGAGCCGTTGCCTCAAGCATCACAGCCTACAACTACTGCGACGGCATATTCGCCAACGACGGTGTAGACTACAGCGACCAGCTCTTCGGTTTCTCCATGACCAATCTGCTCGTAGAAGTGTTATTGTTCGTGATTGCCAGCTACAGCATGAGATGGTGGAGTACAAACTGCCGGCACACACCCATCCCGGAGTAAGCATCCACGGATATTCTGATGCCTTGAAGCAGCATAGTAAGGAACTTTTCCCTATAAGATATTTCATAAAGATAGCATAGACATAAATAAAATGCGACTGTTTCTATTTTTAGTTGGCGGCACGGGTTCGCGCGTCATGCGTCCGTTGATCATGCAATTGGCGGCCGGCGTTCATCCCATTGACGAGCAGGGGCTGCCTATGCCTCTTGAGATTGTGCCAATTATCGTTGACCCACATAAAGCCAACGAGGACCTTAAGCGCACGGACAACCTGATGCGCTGGTATAAACAATTGCGCCGCAGTCTCTATGGCGAGGAAGTGAATGTGTCAAAAGGATTCTTCTCGGTGAAGATCTCCTCTTTGAGCGATATTCTTCCCAACGGCTCCAACCTCAGCGACTCTTTCCTTTTCAATCTTGCAGGCATAGAGTCGAAGCAATTTCAAGATTTCCTCTCCTACTCCACTCTGGACACTGCCAATCAGGCTTTAGTGTCAATTCTCTTCAGCGAAGACCAGCTGAAGACCAAAATGGATATAGGATTTGTCGGCTCGCCAAACATCGGCAGTGTGGCTCTCAATGAGTTTAAGGACTCTGAGGAATTCAAACAGTTTAGTAATGTCTTTCAGAAAAACGACCGCATCTTCGTCGTGTCAAGTATCTTCGGAGGTACGGGTGCCGCAGGATACCCTGTAATCGTGAAGAACATTCGCAATGCGGCCAACAACCCCAACATCAACAATCGTGGAGATTTGCGCGATGCAAGGATCGGTGCTTTGACCGTATTGCCCTACTTCAATGTGCAGCAAGATCCAGACAGCCCCATTTCGCGTGCCGACTTTATCTCGAAGACCAAGAGCGCACTCTATTACTATCACGACAACCTCACAGGACTGCGCCGCGACGGTAAAGATCTCAACATGTCGAAAGTGAATGCTTGCTACTACTTGGGCGATGAGGTACCCTCCAATCCTTATTTCAACGATCCAGGCGGTAACGGACAGCGCAACGATGCACATGTCGTAGAATATGTCGGCGCTCTGTCTATCTTGGATTTCCTTCAGATTCCTGACTCCCAACTGCAAACAGAGAATGGGAATGCGCTCAGCCCCATCTTTAAAGAATATGGTCTGGCCAACGACAAGACGGATTTGACGCTGAAGGATTTTGGTCTCACCACGCGCATAGAGGTGAACAAGCAACTATGCAAATGGCACCTTACCTATTTATATATACAGAATCAGTTGGCCAACGACATTGGTCGCGGTTACACAGAAGACAAACCTGAGATCGCAAAAGGTTTCTTGGCTACTACTTTCTTTAAGACGCTCACCTCCGATTTCTATGGTGGCTATCTGACATGGCTGGGTGAGATGGGACACAATCAGCGAGCCTTCCGCCCGTTCAACGTTGGTACGGATAAATTGGCTGACAGCTTAAACGGCATTGCCTCACGGTCGGGATTCTTCAAGAGTGCTCTTGACTATAAGAATCTGCTCTCTGCATTGAACAAGGAGAGTCAGGCCGCAACAAAACAGAATCGTTTCCAAAACGGAAGTCCAGCCCTTAAGCTGATGTCACTGCTCGACACCGTACTTGATAAGTTGGTGGACGAAAAGTTTGATGGAATCGTCTAACCCATTCAACAGTAAGCAATTAAGATGAACGTATTAAGCTATAACAATAAGACAACAGGCGAAGGCTGGATCACTCTCAACGGGCAGTACAACGCCGACGAGATAGAACAAATCAGTGACCCAAACGGTGGTTTGTCGGCAAAGCCCCGCACGGCTATTCCCTCTCCATTTGCACAGATGGACCTGGTGAAGAATGCCTTCAAACGCCTCTCTGTGCATCCCAATCTCAAGGGGGAACTGATGGACGAACGGCTCGTGAGCAATGCTTTAGACATTGCCCAGCTCTTTTTCAACTATACAGAACTCAGCAACCGACTGAAGATTATCGTTTGGAACCGACAAACAGAAGTGGAGCGTCTGAAGAGCGACCCACAGCATCGCTTGTTAGGTGAGACAATAGAAATGTTTCTCGAGCAAGACAAGGAGGCGTTCAACTTTGATCAGCTCGATAAGCTCTTCTTCCTGGTCAGCGGCGACAAAGTGATTGGCTCCACCTCTCCAGTCACCCTTTGGATGGCAACCCCAAATGCAAAAGAAGACTTCTGCGACATCCCTGTAGAACAAAATGTCAATCTCTTCCAGACATGGCGCCCACTCTATCAGCGTCAAGAAAAGTTCATCAAGTACGTCTATGCGCTCTTCACGGCTTTCCCCGACTTGAAGAAGAATTGTGGTGAAGTGAACGCCTACCTGATCACCAACCTTCCCTTGTTGGACAGCAAGTTGCAGGCCGAAATCATTAATGAGATCGGTAATCCACGGGCAGTGGATCTGCAGGCCACTGAAAAGGCTCGCACATGGCTGGTCACTAATTTTGACATGCTCGACAACGGAGTGGAAGCCATCGGAGTTCCCTTCTATTGTGTGCGCCGTACCGATATCCAAGCCGCCATCAGCAAGAGCGACTTCGTTATCCGTGCCTCACGCGAACAAGACGACCGCCTGCCTCTTGTTCTCCAGAATCATCTCAATGCTTTGGAGCCTTTCCGCTATATTACAGGTCCTTGGGACGACGCAACCATCATTCGCCCTGAAGACTACGCGCCTGTGCCCGAGAAGCGTATCCTGCCCGCGACATCCCATCAGTATCCTTGGTTGACTACCGAAGACTTCCTGCAACCGGTACTGATCAAGCTCGATTATACGCTCGACAACATTTGTTTCTTCAATGGAAACCGCCAACAGGGTTCACGCGACGCCGACGATCACGATTTTCTTTTGCCATTGAAGCCCCTGTTCTTTAAGTATTTCAATGCTGAAGACCTTCGCGGCACCATCTCTGGACGCCCGCGCTTCGAATTGATTCATTCTAAGATCGGAGGCGTTGAAAGCGTGCGCGTGATTCTGCGTATCCCCGTACAGAAAGCAGGACAGTTTGTCACCCTTGAACGCACCTATATCCAAGAGCACGACATGGATCTGCGCTACGACGAGAAGAACGACCGTGGCGTATTCCTGACCCTGCCGTTCACACTCACCGTGTTCCCCTTTGTGTGGCTGGGCCACGGCGACGCGTACAAAGTACAGCTTGTCGACCGCTCCATGGGCATGCTCTCGGGATGCAGCCTGCAGATGGATTTTGCCCAAAATGGTTATAAGAATTACCTTGACGAGCAAAAGGTGGTTTGCCGCCAGCGCAGCCTGAAAGCCGAGAAACACATCGGTTCCGACTATTACTCGGTGAGCGACAGCTTCGACTATATGCAGCTCCGACTCATTGATGATCACGGTGGCATCGCAGCCGAAGGCATCGTATGCCCCAACTGGCCCGATTATGTACCGGGACATGAGGCCTTGACGTTCTCGGTAGACTTTGGTACGACCAACACCCATGTGGAATTCATGGCAGGTGAAAAGATGCCAGCCCCTCTGTCGATGAACAGCGAGGCACGGCAGCGTTTGCTTGCCACGCTCTATAATGGCAACAATGTTTACTATGACGCGCTGATGAAGCAGGAATTCCTGCCCAAAGCTTTGGGTGAGGACTATGGATTTCCACAGCGTACAGTACTCTCCGAGCCCGATCGGCTGGATGCGGAGACCGTAGACGAGATTGTGGCTCTTGGCGATGCCAATATCCCCTTCGTTTATGAAAAGGAAAGCTTAGGCTATGCCAACCGTGTCGTTGCCAATCTGAAGTGGAGTACCGACCTGGCCAACAGCAAACGCGTGAAGGCCTATCTCACCGAACTGGCCCTGCTCATGCGCACAAAGGTACTTTTAGAGAACGGCGATTTGCAAAAGACACGGCTTGTGTGGTTCTATCCTTTAGCCATGAAAGTCGGCAATGTGCGCAAGATCGGTGAGACATGGAGCAAGATCTTCCGCGACGTCTTCAACGTCCAGCCCGACAGCGACAATCTCATCCAGATGCCAGAGTCGGTGGCACCCTACTATTTCTACAAGTCGTCCAGCAGATTTCTTGGCGCGGCCTCAACCGTTGCAAGCATCGATATCGGTGGTGGTTCCAGCGACGTAGTCGTCTTCGGAAGTAACGCTCAGCAACCCTCATTCCTCACCTCGTTCCGCTTTGCCGCTAACGTACTCTTCGGCGATGGCTTCTCCGAAGTACCCCATGGCGACAGCAACCCGATGCTCATAAAATATGTGGAACATTTTCGCAAGCACTTTGAGCACGACGACGAAACCTACGGCGAGCTCTCCGGCATCCTTGAGGACATCACAGAGAAGAAGAAGAGTGAGGACATCAACGCTTTCTTATTCTCTGTCATCAACAATAAGGTGGTCAAGGGCAAGGATGTATTCTCCTACAACCTGCTGCTCAACCAGGATGGCGAGCGTAAGATTATTTTCATCTACTTCTACGTGACGCTCATCTATTATGTGGCCAGCATGATGAAGCACCGCGGACTGGAGAAGCCCCGTTCGGTCATGTTCTCCGGAACAGGTTCGAAGGTGCTTGATATCGTCGGTTCGCAGCGCGACTTGGATCAGCTCACTCAGGCTGTCTTCGAGCGCGTTTATGGCGAGAAATACGATGCCGACGGTTTTTCTGTTGTCATGGAAAAGAAAGAGCCCAAGCAGATCACTTGTCGTGGAGCGCTGATGCAGGTGCGCGAGAGCCGTGGATGCGCCCAGGTAGCACAACTGAACAAGATGATGGACAGCTTCGACAGCAAGCTCATCTACAACTACTCGATGATCGCCAAGGAGAAGCTTGTTTACGACGACATGGACAATCCAGAGATCCGCCAAGAGATCATAGACCAAGTGAGGAAGTACAACGACTTCTTCTGCAAGCTGTGCGACGACGTACAGGTTGTCGACCGATTCCTTGTTGACTATAACAGCCTGCTGCGCTTCAAGGAGCTGGTAAACAAGAATTTGGAACATCATCTGGTAAACGGTTGGAACTTTGTCAACCGCAACACAGATACCAAGAATGGAAGTGACGAGATTGAGGACACCATGTTCTTCTATCCCATTATCGGATCCATTCGTGAGAATCTGATTCAAAACCTTTAATTATGACAGAGCAAACAGATAATCTATCAGAGCGTCTGGCAAGACTGGAACAACGAGTGGAAGAATTGGAGTGCCAAGTAAAGGCACTGCAAGGCACTCCATCCGCTGTGCCAGTCGTAGAGGCTTCAGACCAGCAAAAGCTGCAAAAGCCAGCCGAGACCGAATACAAAACGATTTATCTCTCCGCACCAACTCCCGACGGAGTCTTCGAAGACTTCTCCGAGGAGCAGCAGGCAGGCAAAAGCATCTACCAGCTCTCTACCCGTGATGGTCGCAACGGCACTTTCATCATGCTGTCTACACCCGAAGCCGTAGCAACAGCTAATATCAGCGTGAGCCAGTTCATCAAACCGGTCTGCAAAATAATGGGCAATGCTCGCGTGATGCCACGGCGTATAGATACCGTAGAAGAAGGAAAAGCCACATTGGACGGCGGGGTATGGCGTATGCTGCGCAAAGCCGTAGTGGCCTTTGAAAGTTAATGATCGAGAAACGTTTGAAATATCGTGAAAGTAAAATGTCCTAAATGCCGTCTCACTTTCGATGTGGAGACGATACCCGGAATCACTGAAGTAGCTTGCAACTGCCCACGTTGCGGCACTCCCTTCACCTACCAGCTGACCGAAGAAGAAGCGGCTGCGGCAGAAAAGGCAGCCAAGGAGGCAGTGCCCGTTGATGGTCCGCAGCAACAGACCCCTCCCCGTACAACTGCCAACGACCGCTCTTCACAGAGTGCCAGATCTCAGGCACGACCTTCTAACCGTCGGCCAAAGAAGAATCAAGCTCCTGCTTCTCCATCGGCTCATCCAACCAACGGGCCGTACAATTATCATGGCTACAGAGAGTATCCGCCGCAGTATATGTCGCAACGAAGCCGTTTCATGTCTTCTTGCCTGGGGCGTGCCGTGATCTCGGCGGTGATCATGGGGTTCATCATTCTTGTGATCAATATGTGCAATGGCTTTTCATCCGACGACCTGGATAATGCGGCCCCAGTGAGCAAAGTCGACAATACCACCCCACCCGACAACAAGGACGACGACGACTTTGTAGAGGTGAATGCCAAGGAAGCTCCGGCTTGGGTACAAGGCACATGGACATACAACGATACCGGAAACGACGGACTTGGGAAAATCACTGTTGTCATTCGCGGCAATCACCTCAAGGAACAAATCAATGATGCGGAGTCTGCCGAAGGCACTTTCTATTATTCCAACGGGGTTCTGCATTTCGAATCACCCGATGGCAGTTCGAGATGCGACTATCGCCTCAATCACAAGCGTAAAAGCATCGAGTGGCAAGATGGTAAACTGATGGAGAAAGTGAATTGATGACCAACTACAACCGGCAAATCCTTCAGTTGGCCTTTCCCTCTATCGTGAGCAACATCACGGTACCGCTTTTAGGATTGGTTGATCAAACAATCGTCGGACACCTTGGTGCGGCCGCTTATATTGGCGCTGTTGCCGTATGTACGATGATTTTCAATGTTGTCTACTGGGTTTTCGGTTTCCTGCGCATGTCGACCAGTGGACTGACCTCCCAAGCTTTAGGACGTAGGGATTTGCTGGATGTCATGACCATATTCACCCGCTCACTTCTCTTGGGCTTGACCATAGCCCTGCTCTTTTTGGTTTTCCAGTCACCGATTCTTCATCTGGCAGTCACAGTCATATCACCATCAGCAACGCTGATGCCCCTCGTCTATACCTATTATAAAATAGTGATATGGGGGGCACCTGCGGTTTTTGGATTGTATGCCGTGACGGGATGGTATGTGGGCATGCAGAACACACGACTCCCCATGTTAGTCAGCATCGTCCAGGTGGCAGTCAACATTTTACTTTCACTTTATTTTGTCTTCGCGCTCGGTATGAAGATCGACGGAGTGGCATTGGGCACAGTTCTCTCGCAATGGGTTGGTTTCCTGACGACTCTGTGCTTTTGGTTCCACAGCTACGTCCGTCTTCTCCGCTATCGCAAGCCGCTGAAAGCTATCTTGCAGGGCGCGCAGTTGCGCAAATTTTTCCTTGTCAACCGTGACATTTTTCTCCGCACTTTATTTTTAGTTGCCGTAAACTTTTTTTTCACAGCAGCCGGAGCGCGCGAGGGCGATATCATACTGTCGGTCAATGCGCTGCTGATGACCTTCTCTACGCTGTTCTCTTATTTCATGGATGGATTTGCCTTTGCTGCCGAAGCCTTGTGCGGACGCTACAAAGGCGCGGGCAACACGACAGCCTTCCATGCCGTAGTGAGGGCACTCATGATATGGGGCGGGCTGATGACACTCATTTTTTCATGCTTATATTTCTTTGGCGGACAAGGATTTCTTTCTATCCTTACCAACAACACCGAAGTGCTGCGCGCTGCCGCCGACTACAGGTTGTGGGCCTGCCTGATTCCTTTGTCAGGATTTATGGCCTACATCTACGATGGTATTTTCATCGGCATCACAGCCACACGCGGTATGCTCATTTCATCCGCGATAGCAGCGGGTTCTTTCTTCATCGTATATTTTGCGCTTTGTGGCCACATAGGCAATCATGCCCTTTGGGTTGCCTTCCTGTTTTTCTTGGCACAAAGGGGAATCATCCAGTGGTGGTGGATGAATGCGCGATTGAAAGATAAATAATCAACCTAAATTCTAATGGGTAGTCCATTTTCATCAATAAAAGTCGTTAATTATAAAAGATAACAAAAAAGATAAGAAATAATGACAAGTGATAATTTTCAGGTTGTGCGTCACCCTTTTACCATGCGCGAGGCTATCGACGAGGCCAAGCGGTGCCTGCATTGTAAAGTTCCACTGTGTGAGAAGGGGTGTCCCATCGGCAACCATATCAAAGAATTCAACTACCAGTTGTCGAAGGGCAACTTAGGTGCTGCCATGGAAACGATCAACGAGGTCTCCAACCTCCCAGCCATCTGCGGGCGCGTCTGTCCCCATGAGAAGCAGTGCCAGGGACATTGCGTGCTGGCCCGAAAGGGAAATCCGGTCCAGATAGGACGCATCGAGTCGTTTATCGCTGATTTCGATACGCAGATGCGGCTCACCCGTGAGCCGGTGCCACAGAAGACCCGTGGGCGTATTGCAGTCATCGGTTCCGGACCTGCCGGACTGACGGTGGCCGGCGATCTGGCACGTAAGGGTTTTGCCGTGACCATCTATGAAGGTCAACCGGAGCCTGGCGGAGTCCTGATGTGGGGTATTCCCGAATACCGGTTGCCCAAAGATGTAGTACGATCGGAAATTCTGAAGATTGCCGAGCTCGGAGTCAACTTTGTCAACAACACACTTGTGGGCACCAACGGCATCACTGTTGACAAACTCTTCGCCGAAGGATATGATGCCATTTTTATGGGTACGGGAACAGCCATTCCACAGAATATGAATGATGTCCCTGGCTCCAAACTGAGAGGAGTCAGCCAGTCGACTTATCTGCTCCACCAGGTCAACGCCTTCAACGAGGGAGCTATTGGTCGGGAGATGGTGCCTATCCAAGAGGGTGAGCGCGTGGGTGTCATCGGTGGTGGCAACGTGGCTATGGATGCGGCGCGGACAGCCATACGCATGGGCTGCGATGTCACTGTTATCTACCGTCGTGGGCAGGAACAGATGCCTGCAATCCAGGCCGAATATGAGGAAGCTGTCAAAGAAGGTGTAAAATTTTGGTGGCATTCCACGATCACGGAGTTTCTCGACAACGGCGAGGGGCGTTTGGGAAGTGTGCGCATAAAGAGCGACGACGGGGAGCGTACGGAAAAATTTGACCGCATCTTCCTCGCCATCGGCTCACGTCCGGCCAACCGCATTGTGTCTACTACCGAAGGCATAGATGTCGACGAAAAGGGATATGTGAAAGTCGTTGAGCGTCCCTCAGGCATGACAACACGACGTGGTGTCTTCGCAGGAGGCGATGTTGTACACAGGCCACAGACGGTGGTTCTTGCCATGAAAGCGGCTAAGGATGTGGCATTGGGAATAGAGCAGTATGTCGATGCCGTGAAACTGCTCGAAGACATAGAGAAGGCAAACAGGTAAACAATAAAACAAGGCTACTTCGGCAAATGACGATGGATCTTTCCTGTCATTTCCATTCCTACAAAGGACCCGATCTGATCGGGCCCTTTTTTGTGTGCCAGATTCCCATCTGGCCAGACGGGATCAATGCCATCTTTGCTATTTCCACCTCAGACGATAAGCGTACCCCAAGATATACTGCGGCGTATACGAGACCTGCTACTTTCAGTGGAATGAACAACTCATCGGAGAGTTTCCCGTCATCTCTTTCTATATATATCATCAAACGGTGATACTACACGCGTTTCGTTGCCTTGATATGAAGACAGCAACTCTAAGAATGTTGAAGGATAAGGGGCTTGAAGGAATCTATCCTTAAGTCTATCCTGCTGCCATGCAACATTCGCCTATCAGAACCGTCCTACTTATGGTAGCCGCTATGTGGTAGCCCACTGGGCGACAGATGCATGCCGGCGGGCCTACATCTGGAGGCCCGTGGGCCGGCAAAAGGAAGACGGCTTCAATTCCCGTAAATCGAACCATGAGTTCACAACGAAAAAGAGAGAAACACTCAATGATAAACACATAAAATCTGAACACTATGGAAATCAAGTATGAAATTCACAAATTGGAGAATGTGCACGGAGAAGGGAAAACGAAGAATTACGTTTCCCTCCGCACCCAAAAAACGATGGACGAGGAACACATCGCAGAAGTCGTAGAAGCCAACAGCACCCTGAAGAAAGGCGACATCAAAGCTGTATTCACAGAGTTCCGCCAGATTGTCATCAACCAGTTGCAGCAAGCCGGACGCGCCTATCTGCCCGGGATCGGCTGGCTGTCGGTAAAGGCAGGCCTCAGCCCCAAGGCACAACAGTCTGGCTACAAGATTACGGGCAAGGATATCTCGATGCAGGCCATCCGACTGAGAACAGAGAAAAGATTCTATGATGAAGTGGCTGAGGACATTACATTTGCCAAGTCCAACTACTCCACAAAATCGGTAAAGTATACCGAAGAAGAACTTTGGGCAAAGATTGACAGCTACCTCACTCAGCACCGGTTCATCACCTGCCCTGCGATGCAATCCCAGTTCGGACTCAGTAAGCAAATGGCCAACAAATGGCTCTCCCTGTTAGTCGCGGAGGGCAAACTGATCAAGGAGCAAACGAAGCAGTTCATCATCTATTTTATCAATAAATAATGATAAAATATCGCTATTCTCACTTTTTATCCTTATCTTTGCAATCGACAAATAATTATTTGATGATATCAGTAGAGAATTTAAAGGTTGAATTCGGTGCTGAGCCTTTGTTTGACAACGTGAGTTTCGTCATCAATGACCACGACCGCATAGCACTTGTGGGGAAAAACGGCGCCGGTAAATCAACTTTGTTGAAAATATTGTGCGGGCACCAGAAGCCGACGAGCGGCACCGTGACGGTGGCCAACGACACGACAATCGGCTATCTGCCGCAGGTGATGAAAATTTCTGACGATACGACAGTGAAGGCTGAGGCGCGTAAAGCTTTTGCCGACACTATCGCCATGAGGCACCGCATTGATGAAATGCAGAAACAATTGGCACTACGTACCGACTACGAGAGCGAGGAATATCAGCAGCTCATCGAGAAGTTTACACAAGAGAACGACCGCTATCTGCTGCTCGGCGGCGACAACTATGAGGCCGAAATAGAGCGCACGCTGGCAGGTCTGGGATTTGAGCGGACCGATTTCGACCGCCCCACCAAAGAGTTCTCTGGCGGATGGCGAATGAGAATTGAGCTGGCCAAGATACTGTTGCGGCATCCCGACGTACTGCTGCTCGATGAGCCTACCAACCATCTCGACATCGAGAGCATACAATGGCTTGAGCAGTTCCTCGCCACAGGCGCGAAAGCTGTCGTGCTGGTGAGCCACGACCGCGCGTTTATCAACAATGTCACCAACCGCACCATAGAGATCACCTGCCATCACATTGAGGACTACAGCGTAAAATACGACGAGTACCTCAACCTGCGCAAAGAGCGCCGCGAACAACAACTGAGGGCCTATGCCAACCAGCAGAAGGAGATAGCCGACATCAAGGAGTTTATCGAGCGTTTCCGCTATAAGCCCACAAAGGCTGTGCAGGTGCAGCAGCGCATTCGCCAATTGGAGAAGATCGTACCAGTGGAAGTGGACGAAATCGACAATTCGGCCATGCATCTCCATTTTCCTCCCTGCCTGCGAAGTGGTGACTATCCGGTCATTTGCGATGACGTGAGAAAGGACTACGGCCACCACACCGTGTTTGACCATGTCACCCTCACTATAAAGCGCGGTGAGAAAGTAGCCTTTGTAGGTAAGAACGGTGAGGGTAAGTCTACACTCGTGAAATGTATCATGGGAGAAATACCCTTCACAGGCAACCTTAAGATCGGGCATAACGTGCAGATTGGCTACTTCGCCCAAAATCAAGCACAGCTGCTCGACGAGAACCTCACCATCTACGACACGATTGACCGCGTTGCCACGGGTGACATGCGACTGAAGATCAATGATCTCTTAGGAGCATTCATGTTTGGAGGTGAGCTCTCTGAGAAGAAGGTGAAAGTACTTAGTGGCGGCGAACGTAGCCGACTGGCAATGATTCGGTTGCTGCTCGAACCTGTCAACCTGCTCATTCTTGATGAGCCTACCAACCATCTCGACATTCCTTCCAAGGAAGTGCTCAAGGAGGCCATCAAGGCTTTTGACGGAACGGCCATCATCGTGAGCCACGACCGTGAGTTCCTCGACGGGCTCGTCAGCAAGGTCTATGAATTCGGCGGTGGCCATGTGAAGGAACATCTTGGTGGTATCTACGACTATCTGAGGGCTCACAATGCCGAGACTATCCACGAAGCACTTGGCCATCAGGCATCGGCCGCAACAACAGCCGAAGTTAAAACTGATGCACAACCATCTGCCAACAAGATCAGCTACGCCGATCGAAAAGAACAGCAGAAACGGGTTAAAAAGGCACAAAAGGCCGTGGACGAATGCGAGAAAAACATTGCCAAGATGGAAAATCGCCTGAAGGAACTTGATGAACTCCTGGCCCAACCCGCCAACGCATCGGACATGAAACTCGTTACGGAATACACAGAGACGAAAAAGACACTCGACGCAGAGAACGACAGATGGTTGGAACTCTCAGAGGCTTTAGAACAGATAAAAACAGAGAACTAATTATTTTTTGTTAACCCATTTCATACTAAAAATTTAAAACCACATGACGATTAAACATTTTTTTCCTATGGTTTTGATGATCGTCACCCCTATGACGGGAACGGCTCAATCGAAATCCGGCATTGAGGTTAAGAACCTCGACAAGACAGTGAGACCGGCCGACAATTTCTATCAGTATGCTACCGGTGGCTGGCAGAAGCTTCATCCCCTGCCTGCAGCTTATGGCCGCTACGGCTCGTTCGATCTTCTCCAGGAGAACAACAACAAACGCATCAACAGTATCCTGACAGATTTGCAAAAGAAGAAATATCAGCCAGGAACAACAGAGCAGAAACTTTCCGAATTTTATCGTTTGGCGATGGATTCCACTCGCCGCGACAAGGAAGGCATCGCGCCCTTGCAGCCCATTCTCAACGAGATGGAAAGCGCCAAGACTGTAGAAGATTTGATTCAGGTGCGCAATAAATATGCCGCATTTGGTTGGGGCATGCCTTTCGGCATTGGATTCGGCGCTGATGAGCGCAATGCCAAGATGAACATTCTCAATGTCTATCAAGGCGGACTCACTATGGGACAGAAAGAGTATTATCTCGACAACGATGAGGCCACAGCCAAGATTCGGTCTGCATATAAGGATTTCATCGTGAAGATGTTCCAGCTCTATGGTTTCAACGCCCAGCAGGCCCAAGCCAAGCGCGATGCCATTCTGCGCTTCGAAACCGCGCTTGCCATCGCCTCTAAAAACAACACAGAACTGCGCGACCCACAAGCCAACTACAATAAATTTACATTGAAGGAATTCCAGAGCAAATATCCCAATGTCCAGCTTGAATCCTTCCTCAACGCTGAAGGCGTTAAGAGCGAGTATTTCCAGGAAATGGTAGTCGGGCAGCCTGCTTTTGTCAGTGGAGCCAACGCCGAATTGGGACTTCTCTCAGCTGATGAACTGCGCGCCTACATGGAATGGAATGCCATTGTATGGTCGTCAAGCTACCTGTCTTCAGCCACCGAAGCCGCCCGCTTCGACTTTTTCGGTAAGGCAATGCATGGGCGTCAACAGGACTTTCCACTATGGAAGCGCTCTACTTCCCAAGTTGAATCCGTGTTAGGTGAGGCTTTGGGCAAAATCTACTGCGAGCGCTACTTCCCGGCATCAAGCAAGAAACGCATGGAGGAACTTATCCGACAGCTGCAAATCTCCCTCGGTCAACGCATCGACGCTCAGACGTGGATGAGCGCAGAGACCAAGAAGGCTGCCCATGCAAAGCTTGACGCTTTCTATGTGAAAGTGGGATACCCCAATAAATGGAAGGATATGAGCGGACTGAAGATCGACCCAAAAGAGTCGTATCTGACGAATGTGATGAACTGCTTGAGATTCCTCGACCAGTACGACATCAACAAGAAGGCTGGAAAGCCCGTCGACAAGGACGAATGGCTCATGACTCCTCAGACGGTGAACGCTTATTATAATCCTACAACCAACGAAATCTGTTTCCCTGCAGGCATTCTGCAATATCCCTTCTTTGATCCCAAGGCCGACGATGCCTTCAACTATGGCGGCATTGGTGTTGTCATCGGTCACGAGATGACACACGGATTCGACGACCAAGGAAGACAGTACGACAAAGACGGCAACATGAAGGACTGGTGGACAGAGGCCGACGCGAAAAACTTTGTAGCACGCACCGACAAATATGCCGACTTCTTCAGCAACATCAACGTGCTTCCCGACCTCAAAGGCAACGGCCGCCTCACTCTTGGCGAGAACCTGGCCGACCATGGAGGACTGCAAGTGTCTTACAACGCTTTCCTCAACGCCACAAAAGGACAGAAGCTTAAAACCATCGACGGGCTCACACCCGAACAGCGTTTCTTCCTTGCCTATGCAGGCGTTTGGGCCAACAACATCACGGAGGCTGAAATCCGCTCACGTACAAAGAGCGATCCTCATTCCCTCGGTAAATGGCGTGTCAATGGTGCTCTGCCCCACATCGATGCTTGGTATGAAGCCTTCGGTGTGAAGCCCGGCGACAAGATGTTTATCCCCGAGAGTGAGCGTCTGCACCTGTGGTAATGGTTGACAATTGAAAACTGCAATTGCATTGGGAGAGAAAAAACTGTCCGTGCAATCTACAACAATATTTAAACAGAGTTGCTTCATTCACGAAGCAACTCTGTTTTATTAGACAAGCCATTGAAAAGAAAGGTTTTTCGTACCTTATTTGGTCATTTGTTTATTTATTGCTATCTTTGCAATGAAAGTTTGCAACTTATAATAAGGACATAGGAGGATATTAGCAATAGAAATGAAGACCAACCATGTGAGATATTAATCCTGAATGGGGAAGCTTTGTTTGCATAAATTTTTCTTCTTTCGTTCTGTCTTCAACCATCAATATATAAAAATGCCTTTAAGAATTCCCAATCAACTTCCTGCAATAGAACTTTTGAAGAAAGAGAACATCTTCGTGATGGACGAGGCTCGCGCACATTCGCAGGAGATTCGCCCCTTGAAGATCGTCATCCTCAATCTGATGCCACTCAAGATAACGACCGAAACAGACCTCATCCGGCTGCTCTCCAATACACCACTCCAAATAGAAGTCAACTTTATGAGGCTCCGAAGCCACACGCCCAAAAATACGCCTATCGAACACATGTTGATGTTTTACAAGGATTTTGCAGTGCTCAAAAAACAGAAATGGGATGGAATGATCGTAACGGGAGCCCCTATTGAGTTGCTTCCTTATGAGGAAGTAGAATACTGGGACGAGATTCAAGAGATATTCGATTGGGCACGTACCAACGTGACTTCCACCCTTTACATTTGCTGGGCTGCACAAGCAGGCCTCTATCACTTCTACGGAATACCCAAATATCCCCTCAAGAAGAAGTTGTTCGGAGTGTTTGAGCAAAGGCCCCTTGAGCCGTTACTTCCCATTTTCCGCGGATTTGATGATCGCTTCTTTATGCCCCACAGCCGTCACACAGAAGTGAGAAAGGGAGATATTCAGAACTGTCATGACCTCACACTGATAGCAGAGGGAGAAAAAAGCGGACCAAGTATGATCATGGCACGCGGTGGGCGCGAATTTTTCATCACAGGCCACTTGGAATACGCTCCCGACACGCTCGGTAATGAATACCGGCGCGATTTTGGTAAACGCGATGATGTGGAAAAACCTAAAAACTACTTCATCGATGACGATCCCTCGAAAGGCCCCAAAGTGACATGGCGTTCTTATGCCAACCTGCTTTTCAGCAACTGGATCAACTACTACGTGTATCAAGAAACTCCTTATAATATCAACGAAATCGGATAACTTCGAACTATGCAAACACTCGAACTGCTTGCTCCAGCCAAGAATCTGGATTGTGGAATTGCTGCTGTTGACCATGGTGCCGACGCCATATATATCGGTGCCTCACACCATGGAGCCCGCGCTGCTGCTGGCAACAGCATCGAAGACATACGCAGTCTTTGCAATTATGCCCACCGCTTTGGTGTAAGCGTCCACGCAACGGTCAACACAATAGTCTACGATCAAGAGGTTGACGAAGCCTTAGAGTTGGTAGATCAACTCGCCGATGCAGGTGTAGATGCATTGCTCATCCAAGACATGGGACTGCTTAGCCTAATCACTGACGATTCGCCATTAGCCATGAAACTGCGCCAAAAGCGAATAGCCCTACATGCATCCACACAATGCGATACTCGCTCAGCCGAGAAAGTGAAATGGCTCAGCGGCCTCGGCCTCGACCGTGTAGTGCTTGCCCGCGAACTTTCTGTAGAGGAAATCAGTGCTATTCATGATTCCGCCCCCAACGTAGAACTTGAAGCCTTCGTCCACGGAGCACTGTGTGTCAGTTATTCTGGTGTTTGCTACGCCTCACAATATTGCTTTAAACGGTCGGCCAACCGTGGCGAATGCGCGCAATTCTGCCGCATGACCTTTGATTTAATAGATGCCGACAACAGAGTTGTGGAACATAACCGACATCTGCTTTCACTAAAAGATATGTGCCAGATAGACAATCTCCAAACGCTTGCCGATGCCGGAGTCTGTGCATTCAAAATCGAAGGCCGACTGAAAGATGCCGGCTATGTGAAGAATGTCGTCTCGGCCTACTCACAACAGCTGGATGCTATCATCAAGAAATATCCTGAGCGCTATCAACGTGCATCAGCAGGAAGGGTGGATTACTTTTTCACGCCCGATCTTAACAAGACCTTCAACCGTGGTTACACCACTTATTTCTTACACGGACGGCAGCCAGACATCTTTAATTTCGATACACCAAAAGCGTTGGGAGAGTTTGTAGGGAAGGTGAAAGAGATTCGTCGTGACTCGTTCAATGTGGCCGGTACGGCCACTTTCAATAACGGCGATGGTCTCTGCTTCATTACAACCGACCATAGGCTTGAAGGTTTCCGGGTAAACCGCGTTGAAAACAACCGGCTCTATCCATTCAAAATGCCGGCCAATCTGCGTCCAGGACTTGCTCTCTATCGCAACAACGATGTTGCATTCGAGAAGGCCCTACACGAAAAAACGGCAGAACGACGGATAGATGTCAACATCAGTTTCGGGCTTGCCCAAGATGGTTTCTACATGCGAATGAGGACTTTACAAACCGCATTCCCCTGCGAGGCCACAAGCAACGTAGTTTTCAGTCATCAGCCAGCAAAGCGTCCCCAAAAGGAAAATATTCAGAAGCAACTCACAAAATTAGGCGACACGCCTTACCGCTGCATGGAATTTAGGATAGAAGGAAATGCGGACAACTGTTTTGTCCCCAACAGCTTGCTTTCAGAACTACGCCGTGATTGCGTAGAACGCTTTGACCGCCAATGGAATGTAGCCTATCAAGCCTCACGCCACAGCAAGGCAAATAATGAGCCGACACCAACCTACTATTGGCAGCCGGAATACAAATCATTCCCCTACCTCTATAATATTGCGAATGCTGAAGCACGGGCCTTTTATGAGTGGAATGGTCTCTCCCACCCTGCGCCGGCTTTCGAATGCGACAACCAAGCCGCCGCAAGCCATCCCCTCATTATGCAGTGCCGTCATTGCATCCGCTATGCACTTGGCTACTGCTCGAAACGGGGTGGCCAACGTCCAACATGGCGTGAGCCCCTCACCCTTCGTTTGGGCGACGGCAGACGTTTTAGATTAGAATTCAAGTGTAATGAATGTCAGATGAACATCTATGCGGAATAAGATCATCCATATCCTGCTCATGCTTGTGACGATAACAGCCTTAACCGGTTGCTATTCTCACAAGCCTAAGACTTCTGGTGCTATGTCGAAGCTCGCCAGCTACTCACAGCATCAAATCGATTCCATCTCCTTTTCCTCCACTCATCATTACACGAATGGCTACAATTTTGTGGTCAAGAGCGACTCTATTATGCTCATCCGACAGCAGCCGGAAGAATATCTCTCGCATCTCCCAACAGATTCTTTTGCCATACATAAGCATCAACACGTTGTAGTGGCCGATATCCGAGAACTTCCCAACGATAACGTCGACTCCATTTGGATACAGTTAGCCACAGCAGACTACCGCTTCGGATGGGTGCATGAGTCGAGGATGATTAAAAATGTGGTGCCCGACGACCCCATATCTCAATTTATCTCCACTTTCTCCGATGTCCACTTGCTCATTTTTTTGATTGTTATCGTGGTCATCTCATTGTTCTATCTGATAAGAAAGATCTCCTCTCAAAGAGCCCATATCGTTCATTTCAACGACATCCGCTCCTTCTACCCCACATTTCTTTGTCTGCTCGTTGCATGCAGCGCCACGCTCTATGCACTCATACAGATGTACGCGCCACAAGTGTGGCAGCACTTCTACTATCATCCTACGCTGAATCCCTTCTCCCAACCACTCATCATGGAAGTATTTCTGAGTTCCGTTTGGTTGATGCTGATCGTTGGTCTGGCCGCAGTCGACGATGCCCGCCACCAGCTCCCAGCCGGTGAGGCACTGCTCTATACGGCCGGGCTTGCAGCTGTGTGTGCCTTCGACTATATCGTATTCTCACTTACAACCTTATATTATGTTGGCATTCCCCTTTTCTTTGTTTATCTTTGGTATGCTCTTCGTCAGTATTACCACCACAGCCGTTATATCTATGTCTGTGGCAATTGCGGAGCTTTGCTCCGTCGCAAGGGGCGTTGCCCCCATTGCGGGATGATGAACGAATAACAGAAGCCTGACTATTGGGGGAAGGAATAGCCTTCCTCAGGAAAACGACGTTAACAAATAACCGGCAACAGAAAAATGTTAACGCAAGAAGGTTAACTTTGATCACTATCTCAACTGAAAGGACGAAATTTTGAGAGTCTCTTATAAGGCTGGTCCAAAATTGACATGAATCTGATTTCAGACCAGCCTTTTCATATTCAAAATTCCCACTCAAAGCCATGGTTATAGGCGAAATTCGAAAGCCTGAATCGCATTTTCCTCATTTATAAGGATTGTCAAATATCTAATTTTTGCTTAAATTTGCAACAGTTAAAAAGTCAATTATGCAGCAAAAACACAGCACACACTGGGCTCAGCCCATACGTCTTTTCGCCATAGCCCTGTTGGCAGGCAGCCAGCTCCCCACTATGGCCAACATTGTCATCGACAATCCGTCGATGGCAGATTCATCAAGAGTTTATGATTTGGATGCCGTTTATGTAGTGGCGCAGCCCAAGGAGCAACTCCTTCTGCGCCGACAGTCGCTCAGCAGCTCTATGTTCTCCGGCAACGATCTGGCAAGTTACCACACCAACGACCTGCGGAGCATATCGTCTTACTGCCCCAATTTCGTCATGCCCTATTACGGCTCACGCTACACCTCATCGATCTATGCACGCGGCATCGGTTCACGTGTCAATGCACCTGCCGTAGGTATCTACGTCGACGGCATTCCCGTAATGAGCAAGAGCGCTTTCAACACGCACTTCTACGACGTGGAGCGCGTCGACGTGATGCGCGGCCCTCAAGGCACACTCTATGGAATGAACAGTGAAGGTGGTCTCGTAAGACTCTACACACGCAACCCGCTCCGCTACCAGGGCACCGACATCATGGCCGGGGCAGGCTCACATGGTTACCAGAACTACCAGATTTCACATTACAGCCGACTCGGCAGCAACGCTGGTCTGATGGTAGGCGGCTTCTACAACGGGCAAAACGGATTCTTCCGCAATGTCACCACAGGCGCTCGCGCTGACAAAATCAAAGAGGCCGGAGGCCGCATGAAACTTGTCTGGTCACCAACCAACCGATGGAATATCGCCCTGCTCGGCGACTATCAGTATACCTGGCAAAACGGTTTCCCCTATGGCCAGCTTGATGTAGAATCAGGACATACAGCCTCCCCAGCTTCCAACCATCAAGGATTCTACCGCCGCAACGTTGTCAACACGGGACTGAACATCGGTTTCCGCGGAAACTGGTTCGACTTCTACTCAGTCTCTTCCTACCAGTACCTGAAAGACTACATGCGTATGGACATCGACTATAAGCCTGCCGACTTCATGTATATGGAGGAGCGTCAGTTCCAGAATGCTTTCACGCAGGAACTCTCTCTGAAAAGCAATCGCACTGGATTCTGGCACTGGACCCTTGGCGGATTTTTCTCCGCTCAGTGGCTGAAGACCAATGCTCCGGTCTATATGGAACAGGAGATGGACCGCTTCTTAGGCGGAAACATCCAAACAGCCATGTACAATGCCATGGTCAACGCCATGGCCCAGAAGATGATGCAGCGCGGACTCCCCCAGGAGCAAGCCATGGCCGCGGCCAAAGCTGCTATCGAAAAAGCTGGCGGCGTACAGGTGAATTCAGACTTGCAGACCATACCCGGCCTTTTCCGCACTCCCGTTTACAACCTTGCTTTCTACCATGAATCTTCATTTGACATCACCGATCGTCTGACTGCTACTCTCGGACTCCGCTACGACTACAGCCACGTGTCACTCGACTATGCTACATCGGCCCGCATGGTGACCACCGTGAACGTCATGGGAATGCCAGCCGTACAGAATCTCACAGCCCTTCTTGCCGACAAGCGTCACAACGACTTCAATCAGCTTCTGCCTAAGCTCAGCCTCAACTACCGTTTCGACAACCAAGGCAGCAATGTCTACGCCACAGTGAGCAAAGGCTACCGAGCAGGAGGTTACAACATCCAGATGTTCTCCGACATTCTCTCCACGATGCTGCAAAAGAACAGCGCGCAACGCGGCGACTACAACGTGCCCGTGGGACAGACAGAACTGGACAACATCGCCAACACTGTGAGCTACAAGCCTGAGACAAGCTGGAACTATGAGGCTGGTGTTCACCTCAACCTCTTCGACAACAGTGTTCACTTTGACCTCGCTGGATTTTATATGCAGGTACGCAACCAGCAGATCTCTCAAATGGCCGGCAATTACGGCTTCGGCCGCATGATGACCAATGCAGGCAAGAGCTACAGCTGCGGTGTTGAGGCCACACTTCGTGGCAACGCTTTCGACAACCACCTGAGCTACATGGTCAGCTACGGCCTGACCCACGCTGCTTTCAAGGAATATACCGACAGCGTTCGTGCAGGCAGAAACCTGACCCAAGTGGACTATAAGGACAAACGTATACCCTTCATTCCTCAGCACACCCTTGCAGCAGGTGCCGATTATCGCCTCGACTTTGCCGGTTGCTGCTTGAAGAGCCTTACCCTTGGTGTCAACTTCAATGGACAGGGCAAGACTTACTGGGACGAGGCCAACACCTTAAGCCAGAAGTTCTACGGTGTGCTTGGTGCTCACCTCGCAGCCGACCTCGGACGTGTGAACATCAACGTATGGGGACATAACCTGACACAGACCCGTTACAACACCTTTGCAGTGGAAAGCGCCGCAACCGGGCAAAGCCACTGGTTTGCCCAGCGCGGCAATCCCTTCCAGATGGGAGTAGATATCAGCCTGCACCTTTGAAAGGAATTAACCACAAAGAAAACATAATGATAATTGATGGATCAACAGCCCTTGGACAGCCCGTTCTGTTCAAGGGTTTGTTTTTTTCACCGTTGTTAGGCCGGGTCTCCAAATATCCATGATTGACTGGTTGATCCTACGGCTACTCATGACGGCCCTCATTTGGCAGCCGGTGGGCCCTCACTTGGCTGCCCACGGGCTTCCAAATGAGGGCCCACCGGCCACGAATTGCCGACTGGCATCAATTAACAGATTTCAGGCTACAGACTCATAATAAAAGAAGCACAAAAAAAGCCGCTACCCACCAATAGAGCAGCGACAATAGGACTCCACGCGCAAACAAGGCGGAATCGTGGAGAAAGTAAAAAACGATTCTGCCCTCAGACGAAGGAACCAGAATCGCTAAAATCATCAAGCATTCAACAGAATGGTCTTTCCATCCTTTATTGCCTCAAAATAAGGCGGCTCATCGCGCAGCGAAATGTCGTCGTAGATAAAGGGCGCCTCAACCGTGTCCTTTCCGTCGGGAAGAACAAGTCCCATCCTGCCATCCCGCTGGGCAATAACGGGCATCGTCCGCAAATCGTCTACATAGACGTAGCTGGTGCGGAGAAAATCATAGAGCGGATGAACGAGTATCCTCCCTTTGTGGTCGCGGATGCCAAACTTTCCATTCTCCTCAAAGACTTCATGAAACTGGATGTATTTCTTATAAACCCGTTTCATGTAGCTTTCAAACTTCCGCTCATTGTGGAGCATACTGTCGAGATAGTCGTACGAGTCGCAATAGTTGGCCATTGCCCTCGCTACAATCATCCTGAAATCCAATCCGCTGACCACCTTCCGGTTGAGATCGATATATCGTGCTATCGCCTCTTCGCGCTCGGGGATGGAGAGGGTTTTCAGTTGATCCTCAAAGCGGTACATCATATTGACCGACCCACGCATGGCCTTAATGTAACGGTGAATCTGCCGTCCCATCTCCATGCAAACGAACTTGTCCATTTCTGACAACTCTATGGGGTCTATGTAATTGTCGATAGTCTGTTGCTGGTCTTGATCTTGCATAGCTTAGGTTTTTCGACAAAGGTAATGAAAAAAAATTAAACGAAAAAAATAAAGCGAGATTTTTTGTTATCATATCTAAAAAGATTACTTTTGCAGTCGGTTTCAGTAGATTGTATCTAAAGCATGAATTTCAACAAAAAATGAAGGCACCATTCAACGGTTTCAAAAGCAACATCCACCATTCTTACAGCCGCCGTATAGCTCCTGTATCCACAACAATCCTCATCGTTTTGCTGACTCTCGCAGCATGGTGTCTCTACAGCATGGGACAGCGTGCACAGAAGAGTGCCGAGTCGCTCGTACGACTCGAAGTGAGACAATATTATGTAGTGAGCTTCAACGGCAAGGCCGCCTTTTACTTCACAGGCTTCAACACCGACTCCACCATGCGGGGCATCTCATCGGCTAAAGACTCACTCCACGTCATCCCCCAATATCAGCAAGGCCGCTTCTACAACGACTTCCCCATCCTCCCCACCTGTCTGGGAAGAATCCGGACGAAGATACCTGCCGTAAAGACCAATCCCAACCACATCAAATGGAAAGGAAATGCCCGTCTGCTGATCGGCAAGCAACAGGTTGCCCTCGACTCCATCCTGCGTACGGCCAATCATGAACTGGACGAACTGGGCTACTATATGCGTGTGCACAGCGTCATCGACGAAGGCTATCACATCGTGGCCGGATACAAGAGCCGCCTGGATTCAACGACCAACCGACTCACTTCTATCCGGTCGCTGATGAAGAAAAATGAAAAGTCACGGATCAGTATTTCGCTCATCAACGAATACACCGCCATCTATGTCACCGAAAACGGTAAGACCAAACGGGAAGCCTGCGAGTTGGAGAGCACGAAGGGGCAGAATGTCTTTCTGCGTCTGATCTCACACACAACGCCCGCCACAGCCCGACTGTTTCTGTGGCCATGGGACGAGCTGCACAAGGCCAAGCCATGGCACGTGAAAAACGGCTATTGCGAAACCACCGACACGTTAGGAAGGTATATCTACGGCATCTTTGACGCAGACACACTGCGCAGTGCTATCCGATTCGATTCGGCAGGCATCTATATCGGTGAGGTGAACCGCTATGGCATAGCCAACGGCCACGGGCGCTACAGAGCCTACGACGGAAGCTACTATGAGGGCAACTGGACCAACGACAAACGTGAAAACTGGGGATTCGCCCTTAGCCCCCACCGCCCCATGCGCTCCGGCGAATGGAAACAGGATGTATATAAAGGTGAAATCCTGACTTACACATCCAACCGCATCTATGGTATAGACATCTCAAAATATCAGCACGAAAAGGGAAAGCACCGCTACGGCATCGATTGGAGCAACCTGCGCATCACGCATCTGGGTTCGAAGAGTCGGAAACGCATCCAGGGCTCTGTAGACTATCCGGTGCGGTTCGTATTCATCAAGTCCACAGAAGGTGCCACGATTTGCAATCCCTATTTTCATGCCGACTATACAGGCGCTCGCCAACACGGACTTCATGTGGGAGCCTATCATTTCTTCTCGCTCAGAAGCCGCGGATCAGACCAGGCACGCTTCTTTCTGCGCAACAGCCGCTTCCAAAAAGGCGACATGCCTCCGGTCTTGGACGTGGAACCCACAAAAAAGCAAATCGAGGCCTGCGGGGGCGTCAGCGTCATGTGGACCAACATCAAAGCATGGCTCAGAACCGTAGAACAACACACCGGCACCCGACCTATTCTCTACGTGAGCCAGATATTTGTCAACCGCTATCTTCCCCTGGCCCCCGACGTGAAGAAGAATTATCCCGTCTGGATAGCCCGTTATGGACAATACAAGCCCGACATCCGGTTGGCCATTTGGCAACTCTGCGAGGATGGCAAGGTGAAGGGCATCCACGGATTTGTGGATATCAATGTCTTCAATGGCTATAACGACGAGTTCAGCCAGTTTATGAAAACTGGGATTCAATAATTCTTTCCTTCCCAAAGAGCCATCGGCAAGACAACACCTGCTATGCTGATGTAACGACAATTGGATAGTCGTATCCTCGCATGCGCGGCGAAACTGTAAGAGACTTCGTCGCGTATGCGAATGTTTCGACTTAGGCTATTCATGAGCCCCCCCTACACTTCTGTTAATTGAAACTAAATACACCTTAGCAATTGCGCTAAGTCAAGAGAAATGTGTATTTTTGTACAAAGTTTTTTCCATTATGTTGAGGTTTATAAGTTTTGGTAGCGGTAGCAGCGGGAACTGCTACTATTTGTATACAGATACAGACGCACTGCTCATCGACGCCGGCATCGGAGTGAGAGCTTTGAAGAAACATTTCAAAGACTTCGGGCTATCCCTGTCGAGCATCCACAATATTCTCATCACCCACGACCATGCTGACCACGTGAAATCGATTGGCTTATTGAGCCGCGACTATGGTCTGCCCGTCTATGCTACCCACCGTGTTCACGTCGGCATTGACCGCAATTATTGCGTGCGTCAGAAAATCAGTCCCGAACGTATAAAAGTCATCGAGAAGGGAACGACGTTCACAGCTGGCGAATTTCGTGTCACTCCCTTCGGCGTACCCCACGACAGTATGGACTGCGTAGGCTACAGCATAGAGTACAACGGGATTTGCTTCTGTATCATGACGGATGTTGGACACGTCACAGACGAAATGCAACCCTTTATCGCCAAGGCCAACTACCTCATCATCGAAGCCAATTACGACGAAGAGATGCTCAAGGCGGGACATTACCCCCAGTATCTCAAAGAACGCATACAAAGTGGAATCGGCCATCTGAGCAACCACGCTTGTGGAGAGGCCTTAGCCAATTACGCGACACACAACCTCCGACACATCTGGCTTTGCCACTTGAGTGAAGAAAACAATCATCCGGAACTGGCACGCATCACCGTAGAGCAAGTCTTGCGTTCGTATGGTATCATCATAGGAAAGGATTTCGAGGCTGATGTCTTGCGCCGTAAATTGCCAACCGGACCATGGGAATTAAAATAATTTTGGGTTAGACCAAAATTATTGCTAAATATTGTTGGGTAGAATAAAAAAAATTCTTACCTTTGCATCTGTTATCCTGAATACAATCTTTTTACCTTAAAAAAAAACTAATACCTATTGAAGGGATGTCTTCCTCTGCGAAGAGGGAGACATTTTATTTTCTTAAAAATCCAGTTTTCCTCCTCTTTTTCCCAAATTTTACCTTTTGGTAAGGCGCTGTTTCATAAGTCAACTCTTGTTGTTTTCTTTTCCAAAAGTTATACCTGAGTTACGACTACCGAAAAGAAAAGGTCTTCGCACAAGTCATACAAAAAAGGCCATTCCACACTCAAGAGCAGAATGGTCTTTCTATGTATGTCAAATTATGCTCACTATGCTACGCCACAACAGAACAAGACTATAATCTCAGCGGTGAAAATACGTAGGAACATGCTCAACGGATAAACCGTGGAATACCCCACTGCGGGAGCCTCCTTAGAGCAAATCTGATTGGCATAAGCCAGTGCGGGGGGATCTGTATAAGTACCGGCGATCATACCCATAATGGTGAAATAGTTGAAATGGTACTTGATACGGGCCAGCGGACCGACGATCAGAATAGGTATGATGGTAATCAGGAAACCTGTTCCCACATACTTCAAACCGTCACCCTGCACTACTGTATCCCAGAATCCCGCTCCAGCCTTGATACCTACGCTGGCAAGGAACAGGACCAGGCCTATCTCTCGCAACATGAGATTGGCCGATGTTGTGGTATAAGTCACCAAGTGGACCTTATAACCATAACGGCCGATGAAAATAGCGATCAACAATGGGCCGCCGGCAATACCTAACTTCAAAGGCACAGGCATTCCGGGGATAGCAAAAGGAATGCTTCCAAAGAGAATACCCAAGGTGATACCAACGAAGATTGTAGCGATATTGGGGGCGTTGAGTCGCTTTGTAGAGTTACCCATGAGCTCAGCCACACGATTGACGTTATCTTCAGGACCGACCACCATAATGCGGTCGCCCACAAGGAAGCGGTGGTCACGGCTGGCGAAGAGATCCATGCCCTGACGGGTAATACGTGTCACGTTTACTCCATAGATACTTGAGAAATGCATCTTGCCCAACGTCTTGCCGTTCATCGCCGAATTGGTGACGATAATACGACGGGAAACCATGGGCTGGTCCTTATCCTCCTCCGGCCAATGCACTTGTATCTCAGGGCCGATGAAGGCCTGCACTGCCTCTGCGTCGGCCTCTGCACATACCACATGTATCTCATCATCCATCTCCAAAACTGTGTCACGATTGGGAATAAGCAGCTCGCCATTGTGGAGCATACGGGTGCAAACGATGTCGTGATTGAGAAATTCCGTAATCTGCTTCAGTGTTCGGCCTGCAATGTAAGAGTTGGCCACACGGATGTACATCGTGTAGGGCTTTGCGTGCGGGTCATCTTCCTCGTCACGCTTGAGTTCATCTTCCTCGGAATCAAGGTTGACACGGCAAATGTAACGAATGGCTATCGTCGCGCCAATGATACCCAACACACCCAAAGGATAGGCACAGGCATACCCAGAAGCTATCTGTGGAATATTGCCTTTGGGAAACACGTTCGTCAAAGCCTCATTGGCTGCACCAAGACCAGGAGTGTTGGTGACGGCACCATACAGCGTACCTACCATCATCGGCAGATTGTTGGGATTGCTTGTATCGAAAAAGAGATAATAGCAACCAAACATCACGGCGATGTTGAGCAAAATGACGAGACAGGAAAGCAGATTGAGCACGACACCTCCCTTACGGAAGCTCTCAAAGAAACCCGGACCCACCTGCAAACCGATGCAGAAGACGAATAGAATAAGACCGAAATCCTGAAGGAAATTGAGAATATCCGTTGGGCCAGTAAATCCAATGTGACCGGCAAAAATACCGGCAAACAACACAAAACTGACTCCTAACGAGATACCTCCAATTTTAATCTTGCCTAAATATACACCAACGAAGATAACAACAGCATAGAGCAATGCAATATGAGCCACCGAGTTCGTGTTGGTGAATAAATTGATTAACCAATCCATATTGTTTATTGAAATTCATATTGTAATAAGATTCCATGACCTTTGCTCAAGAACTTGATGAAAGAATCCCAACCGCCTTTTGTGGCAGTTGGGATCGTATCACACTTAAATGTAGCAATTTGCTCTTTTGTCATGAACCAATAGCTGGGCTTAACCAGCTCAGATAGCAATGAAATAAAAGAAATTATTTCTCGCCGGTAATGGCAGCAACACCAGGAAGCACCTTACCTTCGATGGCCTCAAGCATAGCACCGCCACCAGTGGAGACATAAGATACCTTGTCGGCCAACCCAAACTTATTGATGGCTGCAACAGAGTCACCACCACCAATGAGCGAGTAAGCTCCATTCTCCTGAGTAGCCTGAGCTACAGTCTTTGCGATCTCACCTGTTCCATGAGCGAAATTCTCCAACTCGAATACGCCTACGGGGCCGTTCCACAGAATGGTCTTGGAAGAGAGAATGATCTTTTTCCAAATAGCCAGGCTTTCGGGAGAAGCATCCATACCCTCCCATCCGTCGGGAATCTCATTGATGGGGAACTCTTTGATTTCTGTGTCGTTCTTAAACTCACGACCACACATGGTAGCTACAGAAAGGCTCAAGTTTACGCCCTTCTCCTTTGCAGCCTTAATCACATTCAGAGCCTCAGGCATCAAATCATCCTCGTGCAGAGAATCACCAATGTGACCACCCTGAGCCTTGATAAAGGTATAGCCCATACCACCGCCAATGATCAGGTTGTCCACCTTGTCGAGCAGATTCTTAATGACGCCGAGCTTTGAGCTGACCTTTGAGCCACCAATGATGGCAGTGAAGGGATGCTGAGCGTTCTTCATGACGTTGTTAATGGCCTTCACCTCTTTCTCCATCAGATAGCCGAGCATCTTGTGGTCAGCGTCGAAGTAGTCTGCGATGACTGCTGTTGAGGCATGCTTGCGGTGAGCTGTACCGAATGCATCGTTGACATACACATCTGCGTAAGACGCGAGCTTCTTTGCGAATGCCTTCTGACGTTCCTTCATTTCAGCCTTTGCAGCATCATATTCGGGAGTACCCTTCTCTACACCTACGGGCTTGCCTTCCTCTTCAGGATAATAACGAAGGTTCTCAAGCAGCAAAGCCTCACCGCCCTTCAAGGCAGCAGCCTCTGCATCGGCATTACCGGCATCCTTGGCGAACTTCACATCAACGCCCAATGCGGCACTGACATTCTTTACAATCTGTGACAAAGAAAGCTCAGGCTTAACTTTACCCTTGGGCTTACCCATGTGGCTCATCATGATGAGGGCACCACCATCGGCCAACACCTTCTTCAATGTGGGGAGGGCACCGCGAATACGAGTGTCGTCTGTTACATTACCCTTGTCATCCAATGGAACATTGAAGTCCACACGAACGATTGCCTTGTGACCGGCAAAGTTGAATTGATCGATTGTCATTTTAATTCTCTATTTATAAATATTTTAAAAACGTTTTTGCTATTCCTATTTCGACTGCAAATTTACTAAAAAGATTGCAGATATATGGTTTCGAAAGAATGTTTTTTTGTTATATCCTGTGAATTGTATGGTTTCTGCAAACTCGACTTCTCAAATTGCTGTAGAGATAGTTCACACTCAGTGGTATACCGACACCGGCTATGCTATACAATATCCAGAACAGATCCTCCTGGGAATGTTCGTGAATCACCATGTGACAACCTATTTGCAGCCAGTCGAGGCCGTAGTACCAGATTTTGATAAGACTCACGACCTTGAACGCTACTATATGAAAAACGAAAACGCAAAGCGTATTGTCGCCACAGTAGACAAGGAATCGTTTCAACAGACTTTCATGCCGGTTGATCACTACGCTGACATTATAAGTCATAAGGAAACCCAACAAAGCTGGAACGGGTAGCGACAGGACATGATGCAGACTGATACGGAATGTCATTGATGCCGTAAACCAAGTAGCTCCGGCTACAACCACTGAGGCATAAGCCAGCGTAAGCCACCATGTCTGTGGAATGCGATGCAACACATAACGCAGCAGAAAACCTATCCCAAAAAACATACACCCCATCAGATCGCGGTCGCCGCCTTGAACAAGAGTGATCATGCGCAATTGTTCGGAACTCTTCCAAACCATCACCAAGAAAAGCACGACCACAATAGAACCGCCAATACGCAAGGCTGTGCTACTGGACTCCTGGCAATCTCTCCAAGTTTTGTTAAATAGTCGACAAAAACTTTTATCTGCGGTGACGCCTAACTGAAAGAGCACTAAGAACAGAATACTGGCTACCAATAGAGCCCTGAAAAACCAAAAAGCACCTGCCAGAAACTCATCGTAACCACCCATGGCGGTAATGATATTCCAAAAGTTCTGCTGCAACTGATGCCATGAATAAGGATGAGTCACGCCACCTTGAAAATTGCCGTATTTCTCGTTGAGAATGCCCCACTTGAACATCAAATTATGAATGATGAGAAAGAAAAGCGCCCATTTTACGAACGGCACATATAATCCTTTGAAACGTCGCTTTACAAAAGTCGCCTCATCATTGAGGTATTTGAGATTGAAGAAATAGCCTGCCGTGATGAAAAACAGCGGCATGTGAAACTCATAGATAAACGCACTGATTGCACCGGGTGCCTCAGCGTGTCCAATCACCATGAGAATGATGGCCAGTCCCTTACAGATGGAAATGGAAGAGTCGTGCTTCATTGCTCGTATTCAGTCGGATCCTGAAGATGGGCCAGCCGGAAAGCCTCTTTTCGCTCACGACATGTGCCACAAGTGCCACAATGTTTCTCTCCACCTTTATAGCAACTCCACGTCTCCGCATAGTTGATCCCCAATTGATGACCGCGCAGGGCTATGTCTTCCTTCCGCCAGTGGGTATAAGGAGCCTCTACCCCCACATGGATATAGGTGCCCGCCTTTGCAGCGGCATCGATGGCCGTTATAAACTCAGGCCTGCAATCGGGATAAATAGCATGATCGCCACCATGGTTGGCAATGTAGACCCGCTTGAGCCGATGACTCTCGGCAATCCCCACGGCAATGCTGAGCATGATGCCGTTGCGGAAGGGCACAACGGTCGACTTCATGTTGTCATCGTCATAGTTGCCGTCGGGAATAGCGTCAGCACCTTCCATCAGACTGCTTTTCAGGTACCTGGGCATAAAGTCGAGATCAATGACAATGTGCTTAATGCCCAACCGCTCACAATGCAGCTTGGCAAAAGCAAGTTCCTTCTTATTGTGATTGCTACCGTAGTTAAATGATATTCCGAGCGCAATTTCTTCTTGTTTGTCGTAGAGCAAGGTGATACTGTCCATACCCCCACTCACGATGATAGCTGAATCTTTCATTTTATATTTGTTAATGATGATGATTTATCCGAACAGTTCTCTCAACGCCTCCTCAACTTTTTTCACGGGATGCAGCTGAATGTTGTATTTTCGCGGATCAATACCGTTCATGTTATATGCCGGCAGCAATATATGGCTGAAACCGAGTTTCTCGGCTTCAGCAACCCGCTGCTCGATGCGGTTCACCGGGCGTACTTCGCCCGAGAGTCCCACTTCGCCACACATGCACCATCCCGTCTCGATGGCCGTATCGACATTGCTCGACAACACAGCAGCGATGACACTCAGGTCCATTGCCATATCCGTCACACGTAATCCGCCGGCTATGTTGAGGAACACATCTTTCTGCATCAGTTTGAAGCCCACCCGTTTTTCAAGGACGGCCAACAGCATATTGAGCCGTCGCTGGTCGAAGCCTGTTGCTGAACGCTGAGGCGTGCCGTAGGCAGCCGAAGACACAAGTGCCTGGGTCTCTACAAGAAATGGGCGAATGCCCTCCACAGCCGAAGAAATGGCGATTCCGGACAATCCCTCGTGATCCTGAGTGAGAAGCAATTCTGAAGGATTGCTTACCTGGCGCAATCCGTTCTGTCTCATCTCATAGATACCTAACTCAGACGTACTGCCAAAACGATTCTTTATGGATCGTAGAATTCGGTACATATAATGCTGGTCACCCTCAAACTGGATAACGGTGTCGACAATATGTTCGAGAATCTTTGGTCCGGCGAGTGTCCCTTCTTTGTTGATATGCCCAATAAGAATCACCGGCGTGCCGCTTGTCTTGGCAAAGTGAAGCAGAGCTGAGGCACACTCCCGCACTTGGGTGATGCTCCCCGGTGAGCTGTCCACAGTTTCGGTGCTGACGGTTTGAATGGAATCTACGATGACAATGTCGGGTTTTACCCCTTCAATGTCTTTGAAAATATTCTCCAAGGAGTTCTCACAAAGGAGCGTGATGGTGTCGGGCAGCTCGCCGTCTTCGGCTAAACGGTCGGCTCTCAGTTTTATCTGATGGGCACTTTCCTCACCACTCACGTAGAGCACATTGCGGTCGGTCAGCTGGAGTATCGTCTGAAGGAGCAATGTACTTTTTCCGATACCAGGCTCACCGCCTAACAGCACAATGCTTCCCTTGACGAGCCCACCGCCCAATACACGGTTAAGCTCGCTGTCGTGCATGTCTATGCGGGGTTCGTCCATGGCCGAAACGTCACGAAGCTTTACAGCCCGTTGACCACCCATCGCTTGCCGGCGATGCCCATTGAGCACCATGGCTGCGGTGCTTGCCGCGGTGGTGCCGCTATCTGCCGCCACACGTATTTGCTTGAACGTGTTCCACTGTCCACAATTCGGACAGCGCCCCATCCATTTTTGCGACTCCTGCCCGCAGTTGGAACACACGTATGCTATCTTGTCTTTTGCCATCTTCTATATTTTGCGTTCTACAAAAGTAATAATTAATTTTGGAACTCAAAAAATTATTGCTACTTTTGCATTCGCTAATATCGCATGACTAATAATCTCAGAGAAGGGTGACTCATGAAAAACAGTACAATGGGTTGTCCTTCTTTTGAGTTTTAATTTGTTTTGGATATGAAAAAGTCTTTTATCTACATACTCACACTTGCATTCTTGCTTCTGCTCAGTTCGTGCGGCGAGTCGCGACAGACCCGTATTGCCCGCACAAGGGCAGAATATGAGAAGCAGATGCGCGAAAACCGTGCCGCGCTGAAAATCGGCGTCCTGCCCACGTTGGACTGTCTGCCGCTCTTTATTGCCCAGGACGACAGTCTTTTCAAAGCGACTGGTTCCGATATTCGTCTGAAGATGCGCAACTCTCAGCTTGACAACGATACGGCCTTTATCGGAGGCAGCCTTGAAGGCATGGTGACCGACATCAAACGATTAGAACATATCGAGAAGAAGGGGGTTGGCGTGAAGCGCGTCGCCACGACCAATGCCTATTGGCAACTCTTCGGCAATCCGATGGCGAGAATATTCGAAGTGAAACAGCTCGGCAACAAGATGGTTGCCATGACCCGATATTCTGCCACCGACTATCTGACCGATGTAGCCCTTAAAGGGGTAAAAACACAAGGTATGGTTTTCCGCGTGCAGTTCAACGATGTAAAATTGCGGTTGAAGATGTTGCTCAACAATGAGATGGATGCTCTTTGGCTCACAGAACCTCAGGCCACCCAAGCCCGCCTGTTTGGTGCCAACATGCTCTACGACTCTCGGAAAGCTGGCTTTCATTTAGGAGCCATCGCCTTCCGCCAGAAGGCATGGGACGACGAAACACGTAAGAAACAGATAACTGATTTCATCTCGGCATACAACCAGGCTGTGGACAGCATCAATGCCCACGGGATCAGTCGCTACGGGAAAATCATCCAAAAGTATTGTGGCTGCAACGATAAGACCGTCAAAGCTTTGCCTAAATTGAAATACCAGCACATCCAAGTCAAATGATGAAAGGAGACAAAGATATGGAAGAACTTTTTTCACTCTACGAGGTGCGCGCATGTATCTTGGAGTCTGAGGACTTGGGGCGCGCGCTGAGAGTTCTCGACGAGGCACTTGCCAACTATTCATCTCTTCACACCGACGAGCGTCTGGAAGACATCCGCATGGACTACAGCCGGATGAAAGATTTCGTGCTGCGAGGATTCCGCGACCATCAACGGGAGACGCTCTACCGCCAGCTGCTTCGCAGGCTTTTTGTTGTGGTCAACGACATCATCCTCCAATCCTATCTCCACCACAAGACTTCCTACATGACGGCGGCCTTGAAATGCCGCAATATGGGCATTTGCAACGACGATATCAAAATGCGCCTTGAAGGATTTGTGCAGGACGTGGCCATGCTCTCGCTCACGCCCGACGAGCAACGCCGCCAGCAGATCTATCAAGAACACTTCGACTGGCTGAGCCGTCTTTTCGACGCTATTTTGATCTCTCCTCAGTGGAAAGAATCACAGTTCAGTTTTTGGGCAGACATCCTCGTCTCCCCCACGATCGACGCTTCCGACGCTTCGTTGCTCACGTCGGCGATCATGCTCTCGTGTATCAATATCTTCGACGTGGAAAAATTCCATCTGCTCGTGCACATAGCCCTCGTCTCACACGACGAGACGCTTCGACAGCGGGCCATGGCGGGTATGGCACTCTCCTTGGACAACGGCTGCGACTGCTCCCCGCTGTATCCAGAAATGCAAGAGTGGATCGATGCCTTCACTGCCGACGAATCACGTTGCCGGCAACTCTTAGAGATGCAGATGCAAGTGGTCTACTGTTTCGATGTTGACAAAGACACGGCTACGATCCGCAAAGACATCATGCCGGGAATCATAAAGAATCAAAACTTCACAATCGATCGCAACGGCATTCATGAAAAGGAAGAGGATTCCTTGGAGGACATTCTCCACGGCGACGATTTTGACCGTCGAATGGACGAAATGGAGAAAAGCATGAAGCGCATTCGCGACATGCAGAAAAACGGTAGTGACATTTATTTTGGCGGATTTTCCCACATGAAGCGCTTTGCTTTCTTCTACGTGCTGAGCAACTGGTTTGCGCCCTTCACGGCCGACCATCCGGGTTTAGCCGAGGCCAGTGCCAAGCTGCCCGGCGGACGGCAGCTGATTGAGCGCATCAGCGCAGTGTCCCCATTCTGCGATTCTGACGCCTATAGTTTCGCCTTTGCCTTGTCGTCGGTCATCAATCAATTGCCCGAAAGCGTACGCGAGATGATGAAAAACGCGGATGCCATGCTCGGCCCAGAACAGCCCGAAGGGATGCGGACTCAGCCTGCCTACATCCGACTGATGTATCTACAGAGCCTGTACCGTTTTTTCCGTCTTTATATCCATAAGGACGACTTCAGCAATCCCTTTGACTACGACAGCGACAAACGGCGTTTCTTCTTCATTCATCCCCTTCTCCGACACACGCCCCTAAGGCTGTTGGCAGTGAGATTGGAACAGTTCATGGTCAAGCGGCATCGCTTTGATCTGCTCGGCGATATAGTCGACCACTATGCAGAGGAACCTCTCACCCTTGGTGAACGGCGCATGAAAGCTCTCTGGCTGGAAAAGCAGGGGAAAATAGACGAGGCGGCAGACAATTACCAGCGAATCCTCAAAGAATATCCCGACGACAAGGCGGCCTTGGCCAAAGTGGCATGGATAGACATGGAAAGAGGCAACTACACAGAGGCCGCAGACCACTACCGCCGACTCTGCCAGCTGAAGCCGGACGATGTGGCCTACCAGATCAGATGGGGAATTTGCCTGCTGTGGACCAACAAGTCGGACGAAGGCCTGCAAAAGTTTTATGAGCTGGACTTTCGCTATCCCGACAACACAGATGTAAGACGAGCTTTGGCCTGGGGACTTCTTCTTCAGGGAAAAGCCAAGAAGGCAGAGGAGACTTACGACCGACTGCTGTCAAGCGGACAAGGCGAATCCCAAGACTGGCTCAACGCCGCTTACAGCAAATGGTTTCAGGGAAAAGTCAGCGATGCCGTGATTCTTTTCAAAAACTACAAGGCAAAGGAAAACCACGACATCCGCAAAGCCTTCGAAAACGACAGCCAGTTATTCCTCATTTATGGAGTAACACGCTGCGACATACACATCATGCTTGACTTAATCGATGAATAATGCTGAGGGCCGGACGACTATCGTCTTATCAGTACACCCGGAGCAAGACGAGGTTATATGCCGTAAAAACCAATAGTCAATGTTGAAATTTACGATAACTGACACCGGCTCGCATTTGGAAGCCCGTCGGCTTCCTTTTGCCACCCCACCGGGCGGCACTTGGAAGCCGATGGGCTTGCAGTTGGCGGCCCGGATGAGTAGCCACGGCACGAGCTTTCTTTTCGCCTATAATAATAAAAACCATTAAAACTATGTAGAAATATTTACTTATTTAAATTATTCTTCTTATCTTTGCAATATGAAGAGTGCTAAAGTGTTAAAGATATTGCATGTGTCGCGCCAAACGCTCGTGCAGTACGTGAAGAAAAAAGATATAAGAGTCGTAAAGTTGCCAAACGGCACGTATGACTACAACGATGATGACGTATATCGCAAGGCCGGACTTGCTGCCGAAAGAATGAACGTGATCTATTCGCGTGTATCAACGGCAAAACAAAAAAACGACCTTGATAATCAAGAAAAGACTTTGATTGACTATTGTAACAAGAATGGCATTAAGGTCAGCAAGTCTTATAAGGACATTGCGAGCGGAATGAATTTTGACCGTAAGCAGTTCAGACAACTTCTTGACGAGATACTTAATTTCAAAGTTAGCAGGTTGTACATTACGTACAAAGACAGGCTTTCTCGTATATCATTCGATATGTTCAAGAGACTGTTCGGCGAGTTTGGATGCGAGATAATAGTCATCAATGATACGGACGATAAGGCAAACGAGACAGAGATATTCGAGGAAATCATTTCGATGCTTCATTGCTTCGCTATGCGGATGTATTCACCCAGGAGAAAAAAGAAACTCGAAATAATGGAAGAGGATTTGAAAAATGAGATTAGTCTATAAGTTTTACATACGCCACACGGAAGAGCTTGATGGGTTGTTTAGAATTTCAAACAATCTGTACAATCAGGCGTTGTATCTGTTCCGTCAGCAACTGGATGCCGACGGTACGTGGCTATGGTATAACGACATGGATAAGCTCATGAAAAAGACCCTCAACCTTGAAGGTCTGTGTAACTATAAATTATTGAAATCACAATGCTCTCAGCAGGTTCTGCGTGTTCTCGACAAGAATATCAAGGCTTACTGTAAAGGTGTTAAGGATTGGAAGAAACACCCCGAAAAATACAAGGGAATGCCTAAGATGCCTAATTACCGAAAGCGTGGTGGTATGTTTAACTTGTATTATACCAATCAGTCGTGTAGTATTAAGGATGGGAGCATCCGGCTTGCTAAGGATTTGTTTGTCTCTGTCCCACAATGGGAGAAATATGGCGGAAATCTAAAGTCGGTACACCAGGTACGCTTAATACCCAACAGTCGTAACATCAAGGTCGAAATTATCTATGAAAAGAAGGCAGAGCAAGCTGATGTGGATAAGGCAAAATATGCTTCTGTTGACCTTGGACTTGATAATCTCGCTACAATGGTTACTTCTGAAGGCTGCACGATTTATAGCGGCAAATATCTCAAATCTTACAATAACCACTTTAATAAAACACTCTCTCACTTGCAGTCTATCAAGAGTCTGCAAGGCATAAAGCGAACGACAAGAAGAATCACTCGTATGTACGACAAGCGAGACCGCTATTTTGAGGATGCCTTTCAGAAGGTTAGCCGTCAGATTGTCGATACACTTGTGCGGAACCGTATAGGAACGCTGGTTGTAGGCTACAATGCCGGATGGAAACAAAACTCCGACATGGGCAAAAAGAACAATCAAAAGTTTGTTCAGATGCCTTTTGCGAGACTGGCAGGCTATCTCCGCTATAAGTGCGAGATGATTGGGATTAAGTTCATTATGCACGAGGAAAGTTACACAAGCAAGTGTGATGCTCTTGCTCTTGAACCTATTGGGAAGCATGAAACATATCTTGGGCGCAGGGTAAAGCGCGGACTATTCCGTTCCTCGACCGGGAAGATGATTAATGCTGATCAAAACGGAGCCTTGAACATCCTTAGAAAAGTAGTCGGCGATTCTGAGTTTTCTCGGATAGTCGGTAGCGGGCACTCGTTATGTCCGATACGATACCGCAATCCGTTTCAAACGGTTGCAGGAAGTATGTAAAAAGTAGAATAATTATTAACACTTTTAATACTTTTAATAACGTTCGCATCTAATAATACAACAAGCACAGGACGGACAGGGTGAGAATTCACATCACTCATCTGCTTACAAGAAAAAATGATAAAATAAAGATTGACTCTGGTAAAAAAGATCAAGAACATGCAACACCATCAGACTCTATATTCGCTGTGCCTTTGTCTGGCATCCTTCAGCCTGATTTCTCTCACATCCTGCGACGTGCCTCACAAGGGGGAAGAAGACCAGCTTAAGGAAACCGTAGACACCTTTGCATCGGCCTACTTCAACTGGCATTATAAAGACGCGCTTCAACTGGTCGACTCTGCTTCGCGCAAATGGATCATCTACGCAGCCAGCAACGTGCATCAAGCCGATATCGACTCGCTGCGCGCCATGCCCGAAGGAGCAACCTTTCACATAAAGGACATAGACTACACTTCCGACTCAACCGCCGTTGCTTTTGTCACTGTGAAAAACTTCTTAGCCATGGACACCATCGGCACGGCAAGCCACACCGTTGAATCGGCCAAGTTTGCCCTGTCATTAAAATACAAAAAAGAGAAGTGGCACATCTGTCTCACTTCTCTTCCACGCCCCATGAAGGAACATCATTAATATCATTCAAACACTTCGTCGATATCCATATCGCTGTTCTCTCCCCCTTCCATATCATCCTTTGAGCAGGGGTTGTAATCTTCCGACATGCCGAATGTTGCCTTGGGAGAATAACCCAGCGACTTGTCACGATATACCTTTATCATGTAGTAAGCCCATATAGGCAGGGCCATGGTTGCCCCCTGTCCCATGGCCATCGTGTCGAAGTGGATGTCGCGGTCCTCGCCTCCCACCCAGCAGCCGCTGACGAGCTGAGGGGTGAAGCCCATAAACCAGGCGTCGGAGTTGCGGTTGGTCGTACCGGTTTTTCCTCCTATCTCACCATCAAGATGGAACTTATAGCGCAGGCGTCCTGCCGTACCTCCGTCTACCACAGCCTGGAGCATGACAAGCATCTTGTTGGCGGCATCGGCACTGATGACTTCATTCATACGAGGCTGGAAACGCGCAATGATGTTTCCATCCTGATCCTCGATCTTTGTGACGAATATCGGTGCCGTGCGTATCCCATGATTTGCAAATGTCGTATAGGCGCTCACCATCTCGGCAACACTTACGTCGCAAGGGCCAAGACAGAGCGACATCGAAGGATGAATGTCGGGACTGTTGATACCAAAGTCGTGCAGGGTCTTAACAAACTGGCTGGGATTGAGCTTGCTCATCAGATAAGCCGAAATCCAGTTGTTCGACTGCTGCAATCCCCATTCCAGAGTGACCATCTGTCCATAGCGGGCATGAGAGCCGTTGCGCGGGGTCCAGGGTTGCCCGGCCACCATATAGGTGCGCTGCACATTGGGAGCCTTGTCGCAGGGCGTGAATCCGTTGCCCATCGCGAGCGAATAGAGGAAAGGCTTGATGGTAGAGCCCACCTGTCGGCGCCCGCCCGTTACCATGTCGTACATGAAATGGCTGTAGTCCAAACCGCCCACATACGCCTTCACATATCCCGTCTTTGGATCCATGCTCATGAATCCAGCACGCAGAAAATGCTTATAGTATCGAATGGAGTCCATAGGCGTCATCGTCGTGTCGAGGTCGCCGTGATAGGAGAAGATCGTCATGTCGGTAGGTGTGCGGAAAGCCTTCATGATCTCCCCTTCGGTATATCCGGCAGCCTTCATGTTGCGGTAGCGCTCACTCTGGCGCATGGAATTGCGCAGAATGGTGCGCACCTCTTCCGGCTTGAGAGCGTCGCTGAACGGTGCATTGGGCTGGCCTTGCTTCTCCTTGTCGAACTCCGGTTGCAGATAGCGGGCCACATGTCCGTAGACCGCCTCTTCAGCATAGCGTTGCATACGGCTGTCGATGGTGGTGTAGACCTTCAATCCGTCGGTATAGACATTATATGGCGAGCCGTCCTTCTTGAAGTTCTTATTGCACCAGCCATAGAGGGGATCGCGCACCCAGGCTATGGAGTCGATGACATACTGCCGCTGGTTCCATGCAGGATAATCGCTCCTGTTGGGGCGCTGGGCCATCATATACTGACGTAGAAACTCCCTGAAATAAGTAGCCGAACCGTCTTTATGGTCTGTACGATGGAAGTTGAGCACCAATGGCTGTGAGGCATATTCGCCATATTGGCCCGAAGTGATATAACCGGCTTTCTCCATCTGCATCAGCACCACATTGCGGCGGTCGGTACAACGCTCGGGATAACGCACGGGATTGAAGAAGGAAGGATTCTTACACAAGCCAATCAGCGTGGCCGACTCGTCGATAGTCAGGTTCTTGGGTTCCTTATTAAAATAGGTATTAGCCGCGATCTTGATACCCACGGCATTATGGAGAAAATCAAAGTAGTTGAGATATAGGGCAATGATCTCCTCTTTTGTGTAATAGCGTTCCAATTTGATGGCAATCACCCACTCAATAGGTTTCTGAAAGAGGCGCTCTAATGTGGAATGAGCCTTGCCCGAATAGAGCTGCTTGGCCAACTGCTGTGTAATGGTAGACCCACCACCCGCATTGACCTGACCGAGCAGGCCGCGCTTGACGATGGCACGCCCAAGGGCAATGAAGTCGATGCCGGAATGATCGTAGAAGCGCACGTCCTCAGTGGCCACAAGTGCCTGCACAAGATAAGGGGAGAGCTTCGAATAGGGGATGACAATCCGGTTCTCGCGGTCGGCATTCCAGGTGCCGAGCACCTTGCCGTCACTTGAATACACCTGAGTGGCAGAACGGTCGATAGGGTTCTGCAAATCCTCAATGGGAGGCATGTAGCCAATCCATCCATTCCATATCATGATGAAGGCCACGAGCGCAAAACCGACTAAGGAAGCCAGCAACCACCACAAGAAATGTATAAACTTTCTTCTCATAAATTCTGACAATAATTAATGGTGTCACCCCTTCCGCTGGGGATGGCGGCAACTCCTCATAAAGCCTAATTTTGCGGATGAGAACTCACCGCAAAGAACATTAATCGTGCAAAATTAAGAAATTCTTTTGAATTATGACACATAAATGGAAAATTATGATTAACTTAGCCGTCGAAAACAGGAACTTTCAAATCCACAAACTTGTAAAATGGAAAAACATAATTTTGTGACGATTGCCGATTTGTCAAGAGACGACATCATGTATCTCCTGCAAATGGCGCAAGAGTTTGAAAAGCATCCCAACCGCGAGCTCCTCAAGGGCAAGGTGGTGGCTACGCTTTTCTATGAGCCCTCCACCCGCACGCGTCTGAGCTTTGAGACGGCTGCCAACAGGCTTGGAGCGCGTGTTATCGGGTTTTCCGACGCAAAAGCCTCGAGTGTGGCAAAGGGAGAGACACTCAAGGACACGATTCTCATGGTGTCGAACTATGCCGACATCATTGCCATGCGCCACTACATCGAAGGTGCTGCCCAATATGCCTCAGAGGTGGCCCCCGTGCCCATCGTCAACGCCGGCGACGGTGCCCACATGCATCCCTCGCAGTGTCTGCTCGACCTCTACTCTATCTTTAAGACTCAGGGCACACTCGACAATCTTAACATCTATCTGGTAGGTGACTTGAAATACGGCCGCACAGTGCATTCGCTCATCATGGCCATGCGCCACTTCAACCCGACGTTTCACTTCATTGCGCCGCCCGAGTTGGCCATGCCCGAGGAGTATAAAATCTACTGCCGCAAGCACAACATCAAGTTTGAGGAGCATACCGAGTTCACAGATGATGTCATCTCGCAGGCCGACATTCTCTATATGACCCGTGTGCAGAAGGAGCGTTTCTCCGACCTGATGGAATACGAGCGCGTGAAGGATGTCTATATCCTGCGCAACGCCATGCTCCACAACGTGAGGCCCAACATGCGCATCATGCACCCCCTGCCCCGAGTGAACGAGATTGCCTACGATGTCGACAACAACCCTCACGCTTATTATATCCAACAGGCCCGCAACGGCCTCTATGCCCGTGAGGCTATCTATGCCTACTGTCTGGGTATCAGCCTGGATGATGTAAAGAACGACAAGACTATCATTGATTAATAACAACTATGGCTAAGAAAGAACTATTGGTGACGGCTATCGAGAATGGCACCGTCATCGACCATATACCGGCAGACAAGACCTACGACGTGGCCAACCTGCTACGGCTTCAAGAACTGGACACGCCGGTCACGATTGGCTACAACCTGCCCTCAAAGAAAATCGGACGCAAGGGCATCATCAAGATTACCGACAAGTTCTTCACCGAGGAAGAAATCTCGCGGCTCAGCGTTGTGGCACCCAAAATCGTGCTCAACATCATTCGCAACTACGAGGTGGTGGAAAAGAAAACGGTGGAGACTCCCGACGAGCTGCGCGGCATCGTGAAGTGCAACAACCCCAAGTGCATCACCAACAACGAGCCCATGCAGACCATCTTCAACGTCATCGACAAGGAGAAAGGAATCCTGAAATGCCACTACTGCGATAAAGAACAATATATCGACAATGTGAAGCTTTGTGAACACTAAATTTAATAACTCATCCAAAACAATTAAAAACCATGACTCAAGATCAGAAAATCTTTGATTTGATTGAACAAGAGCATCAGCGCCAGCTGAAGGGTATGGAACTTATCGCATCTGAGAACTTCGTCAGCGACGAGGTGATGCGCGCCATGGGTTCCTACATGACCAACAAGTATGCCGAGGGCCTGCCCGGCCACCGCTATTATGGCGGCTGCCAGATTGTGGACCAGTCGGAAGACCTCGCACGCGAGAGGGTGAAGAAGCTCTTCGGCGCTGAGTTTGCCAACGTGCAGCCCCACTCTGGCGCCCAAGCCAACGCAGCAGTGCTGTTGGCTGTGTTGCAGCCTGGAGACACATTCATGGGTCTGAACCTCGACGAGGGCGGCCACCTCTCGCACGGCAGCAAGGTCAACACCTCCGGCATCCTCTACAACCCCATCGGCTACAACCTCAACAAGGAGACAGGACGCGTGGACTACGACGAGATGGAGAAGCTGGCCTTGGAGCACAAGCCCAAGCTTATCATCGGCGGCGGCTCCGCCTACAGCCGCGAGTGGGACTACAAGCGCATGCGCCAGATTGCCGACGAGGTGGGCGCACTGCTCATGGTCGACATGGCGCATCCCGCCGGACTCATCGCCGCCGGACTGCTCGACAACCCCGTGAAATACGCCCACATCGTGACCTCCACCACCCACAAGACACTGCGTGGCCCGCGTGGCGGAATCATCCTTATGGGCAAGGACTTCCCCAATCCATTCGGCAAGCGCAACAAGAAGGGCGAGCTGCGCATGATGAGCTCACTGCTCAACTCGGCCGTTTTCCCCGGCATCCAGGGCGGACCCTTGGAGCATGTCATCGCAGCCAAGGCCGTAGGCTTCTTCGAGAACCTGCAGCCCGAGTGGAAAGAGTATGCCTTGCAGGTGAAGAAGAACGCCGCAGTGCTGGCACAGGACCTGATGGACCGCGGCTTCCATGTGGTGAGCGGCGGCACCGACAACCACTCCATGCTCGTAGACCTGCGCACGAAGTATCCCGACCTCACCGGCAAGGTGGCTGAAAACGCCCTCGTGGCTGCCGACCTCACGGTCAACAAGAACATGGTGCCCAACGACAGCCGCTCCGCCTTCCAGACCAGCGGCATCCGTCTCGGTACGGCTGCCATGACCACCCGCGGCGCCAAGGAGGACATGATGCACCTCGTGGCCGAACTCATCGAGACCGTACTCAACGCTCCCGAGGACGAACAAGTCATCGCCAGCGTGCGCGAGAAGGTCAACGCCACAATGAAGAACTACCCGCTCTTCGCCTATTGATTTCCCAAGACTCAACATCCCCATATCCCGCTGCCGGCTTGGATCGGCAGCGGGATATCATAAAGCCGCAAGCTGCTCCTGAAATTGACCTGTTTGGTCAGGAATCCTCGCTTGGTACACATTACACCTAAAAACAACACCACAATCTATCACTATGCGCATCCACAACCATTGCTTCCTATTCATCCTGCTACTGTCACTCGTTTTCCCCATCAACCTGAAAGCCGACGGCGTGAAAGGCAGGGTGGTCGACGAAGAGACCGGAATGCCCATCGCCGACGCCAACATACAGCTCGTCGTCAAAATCTACAACGGACAGACAACCTCCGTCACGTCGACCGACAGCTTGGGCTTGTTCTGCTTGAGCTCCTATTTCACGGGGCGCGCCGTCATCAGCATCTCCTTTCTTGGCTACAAAACCGAGACCGTGTCGGAATACCTCTTCTCCGACAATGAGAGCAGCGACACCATCGACCTCGGCGACATCAAGCTGAAACGCTCCGCCACCATGCTCAAAGCCTTGGAAGTGACAGGCCACCTGCCCAAAGTCACGATGAGCGGCGACACCATCGTGTTCAATCCAGAGGCCATCAAGCTGGAGGACAACGCCAAGATATTGCAATTGCTGCGCAAGCTGCCGGGAGTGAGGCAGCACAAGGATGGACGATTCTATTGGAATGACAAGCCCATCCGGCTGATGATGAACGGCAAGGACACGTTTGGCGAGGCTTTAGTGACGCAGCTTCCCGCCGACATCGTGAAGAAGCTGAAGCTCTACGACCGCCGCTCCAAGCTTGCCCGCCACACGGGCGTCAGCGACGGAAAGGAGGACAACGTGCTCGACATACAGATAAAGCCGGGATTCATGGACAAATTCTATGGCACCGCACAGGCCCAGTATCTCGCCACAAACCACTACTATGCCCACACCAACGGCGTCAAACTCTCCAACGCGTCGCCCATGATGTTCCTCCTCAACGCCAACAACATCAACGAATCGTGCAAGATGAACCATAACAGCCTAACGACAAGCACCAGCACCGACTATGGAAAAGGTATATTCGGCGGACTGTCGCTCTCACACAATTGGCAAACAGAGGGTGCCGACGACAGCAACAGAATCTCCTTTTCTCCTTTTTTAGGTCATCATGACGAGTGGAGTGACATCTACTCCTCTACACAAAACTATTTCCCCGGTGAGCAACAGACCTTCACGCTCTCGAAGACACACAGCTACAAACACGAATTCAACCCCTCGTTTGAGGTTTCGGCCGACGTTTACACCGACTCGGTGAACGAACTCTCACTCACAGGCTCCTTTGCCTACACCAAAACCCACAACAAGACGGAATACAAGATGGCGCGCTACGACGAGGAGCCATACGCCTATGGGAGCTTCCCCATGGACGAGACCTTCGGCGCACAGCCTGGCACAGGACTCTTCAACCACACACAGCTGCGCAGCCGCAGCAAAAAAGTGGACGACAACGACCAGAGCGCGGCCAAGCTGTCGGCACAATGGTCGCACTTCCTGCCCAACAGCAAGGGTGAACTCGACCTCACCGCCCAAAGCCAACTGACAAGCTCCAACACACGCCAACTCGTATACCGCAACTACGACTACCTCAAACGGCAGCCCAACATAGGAGTCAACCAGTGGGGACGCAACCCCCAGCTCACGTCGAGGAACAGCATCCAGACCGAAATCAAATTCGTTCTCAGCCCGCGGCTCACGCTGCGGCTCACGGAAACCTTGGGCTACGACTTCGCGCGCGACAACATCGACTTCTATGCCGACAGCCTCAACAACGCTCCCGAGGACTACCGCCCCACGGCTGCCGATCCTGCCAACAGGCTCCGCTCCCACCAAAACTCCATCTACAACAGCATGGAGGCTTCGATGACATACAACATCACCAACAAAAACCACCTCACGCCCTCCATGGCTTGGAGCTGGCACCACGACCACCTCAACTACCAGCGGGGCAGCCTCGACACGACGGCCACGCGCTGCACGAACCTCATCGCCCCGTCTCTGAAATGGCTGTACAAGATTGACCGCACGCAAAACATCGACATACAGCTCTCCTACGCCAACACGCGACCCGAACTGTCGTCGGTGGTGGACTATGTCGACAGCCGCGACCCGCTGAACATCATGCGAGGCAATCGCGACCTGCGCAACAGTGGCCGATACGGAACCACCGTCAACTACACCAAAATCCTGCCGCGCCAACAAATCATGCTCAACACAATTGTGGATTTTTCCCATGAGACATCACCCCTCACCTATCTGCTTGTCTACAACAGCCAGACGGGTGGCTATACCACAATGCCCGTAAACGTGAAAGGCGGTAACAACCTGAAAGTCACAGTCAACTACAATCAGAGTTTAGGAGCCTACATCAACCTGCAAAACGAAGTTTCTGCAAACTGGCGGCGCGATTATGCCTATCTCACAGCTACAGATTTCGACCAGCCTCTCATCCGCAACACCCAGCGTGCATTCGTCTTCAAAGACAATTTAAACATAGCTTATGAGACCGACAATTTCCATACTTCGGTCTTCGCCAGACTGGAGGCCAATAACTATCACTATTCAGAGACTACCAATTTCAACAGCAGCCCATTGGATCTTACTTATGGTACAAAACTATGGATGAAGATGGGCAAGTTCAAACTGTCAACAGACATTCTTGACGAGTTTCACTGCGGATATCTCTCGGACAACATCAACCGCCATCGCTGCATCTGGAACGCATCTGCATCCCTTGCGGTGATGAAGGGCATAGGGACTGTCACTTTAGGCATGAACGACATCCTCAACCAACAGAATCAACACTATAGCAGTGTCAGTGCCTACCAGCGTTTCGAATCATGGAACACCCTTTACACCCACTACGCCTACCTGAAGTTTGAATATAACTTCCGGCCAAAGAAAAGGAAATAAACCTTTATCAACTTATTAAAAAAACAACTTTAAGAAAAAAGGCAAGAAAAATTTGGTGGAGTCGAATATTTATTGTACCTTTGCACTCGCTTAAAAGAAGTGACCACGGTACCTTGTCCGAACGGTTAGGTAACGGTCTGCAAAACCGTTCAAGGCGGTTCGACTCCGCCAGGTACCTCAAAAGCAATCTGCTAATAGCAGATTGCTTTTTTAGTTTTTACTATATAACAATTGAAAACAAGACTCCCACCAGCGAAGCTATTTTGGTGTTGCAATCCCCTACGAATGAAAATGCGTCGAATGCCTTTCCTTCCAAGGATCCCTGTTCCCATCACATGATAAAAGGGAGAACAAAAGGATACTTGTAAGGATTAGACAAGAGGTTGAAGAAACATGTCTTCTAAAAAACTCTATTGTAATTATTCTGCACTATAATCAGCCACCAGCTTACGATACATTCCGTAAAGATGGACACGAGAAACGTAACCGACAAGTTTATTGTCAAAATCCACTACTGGCAAGTAATCAGCTCCAGTAGTTTCAAAAGTCTTCATGACATCGCTCATCGGGTCGTCTTTTCCTAATGTGGCTTTTACATCAGTCATCAGTTGGACAACCGTAAATTTCTGATAGAGCTCAGTTCTGAACACCACATTCCTAATCTTCAATAGGTCTACTTCTCCCAAAAGATGCCCGCCGTCGTCAGTGACGAGAAGAAAAGAGGTGGGAGTCTGTGAGAGAATATTCACCATCTTTCCCATAGGAGTTGACGGCTTGACGGTAACAAAATCACGTTCTACCACAGAATCAAGACTCATCAGCGTGAGCACACTTTGATCTGTGTGATGAGTAACCAGTTTTCCTTCCCGCGCTAATCGCATGGCATAGATGCTATGCGGCTCGAAAATGCTGATAGTCATCACGGAGACAACTGCCACGATAAGAAGCGGAACAAACAACTGATAGCCGCCAGTGATCTCTGCTATCAGAAAAATTCCTGTCAGGGGGGCGTGCATTACACCAGCCATCACACCAGCCATGCCCAAGAGAGTGAAATTCTTCTCAGGAATGTAAACTCCTACTTGATAGATATTCCAGAGTCGGGAGAAAAGGAAGCCGCCAAATGCCCCCACAAACAATGAAGGCGCAAAGGTACCACCACATCCACCAGCGCCATTGGTCGAAGAGGTTGCGACAATCTTAGTCAAAAGGACACCTGTTATGTATACCAAAAGCAATCCACCGTGACCAGCAAATAGTGATCGCTCCATCACCACGTCCCAGTCGGCATCAGTCTTGCCATTGAGTAGGATGCTAATGGAATTGTATCCCTCGCCATAAAGAGAAGGAAACAAGAAAATGAGCGTACTCAATACGAGCCCACCTAAGAGGAGCTTGGTATAAGGATATTTGCTAAGCTGAGCAAAGACACCTTCGCAGGCAGTCATCATTCGAATAAAATAAAGCGATAAGAAGCCACAGAACACGCCAAAGAGAATGGTTGCCGGAACACGGTCTACCTGCCAGGCAGAATCCAATTGGAAATCAAACATCGATCTCTGTCCCGATAGTATATAAGTTAGCACAGTGGCCGTTACGCTTGAGGTAAGAATAGGTACAAGAGAGGCCATTGACAAGTCTATCATCAGCACTTCAAGGGTGAAGACAAGTCCTGCAATAGGTGCTTTGAAGATTCCCGAAATAGCTGCTGAGGCACCGCATCCCAAGAGGAGCATGAGCGATTTCCGGTCAAGGTTGAAGAGCTGGCCGAGGTTACTGCCGATGGCAGACCCAGTCAACACGATAGGCGCCTCGGCTCCAACACTACCACCGAATCCAATTGTTATGGCTGAGGCAATGACCGAAGACCACATATTGTGAGGTTTAAGCCGCGACTGCTTTGTAGAGATCGCATAAAGCACCCTGGTAATACCATGAGAGATATTGTCTTTGACGATATATTTCACAAAGAGCATCGTCAAGAAAATACCAATAACAGGAAAGAGCAGATAAAGCAAGTTGGACGTTTCGCGATTAAATCCTGCCGTAAGTAGAAGCTGGATTTGCGAAATGATCCAATGCAAGATATAGGCAGCAAACGATGCCAAGATTCCCACCACTACGGCAAGAATAATGGTAAGTTGATGCCGGGGCACCTTGTTGATGGTCCAATTGACTACACTGCTGGTCATCTTATTTTCTTATAATTGTTATCTCTCCGTTTTTCTTCAGTTTAATAATGCTACTGGGTGTGTGTGGCAAATGTTCCTGGCGTCGTGTCCAACAGACATAGTCAACGCTGTCAAGCAGTTCCTGCGAGATATCGCAATAGTTTTGTGCGGCAGGCTCGCCGCTAATGTTGGCAGAAGTGGACACAAGCGGTTTCTGAAAGCGGTAACAAAGGTCGTGCGAGAATTTTTCCTTTGTGATGCGCAGGCCTACGCTGCCATCTTCTGCAATAAGATTCTCGGCCAATCCACTTGCTCCATCAAGGATAAGCGTGGTAGGTTTGGTCACAGAATCAATAAGTTCCCAGGCTACGTCGGGCACATCGCGAACGTAGCGCTGAAGCCGCGCCTCACTGTCGACCAAGCAAATCAACGCCTTAGAATCATCACGGTGCTTAATGTCATACACTCTCTTAACTGCTTCTACATTGGTAGCATCACAGCCTATTCCCCAAACCGTGTCGGTAGGATAAAGAATGACGCCTCCCTTACGAAGCACGTCTACTGCCTTTTTTATGTCTTCTTCCTGTGTCATTGATGTTTTATTTTACTTCTTATTCACAAAAGTACAAAAGTTTTTCCAATCACGAAAAGAAAGCTGGATTTTTCTTTAAGATTGCTTTTTCAGTAACGACTTAGAAAGAATGATGAAGTGGCGGAGGCATTTAGGGCAAACTTTCATCCTATTATTAAGAATAAGTTTTTCTACTTATATTTTTGAGATATAAGTATTTTTACTTATTTTTGCCTAAAAATATTTTTGCAGTATGATAGTTTCGACGATATCTGCTGACGTTGTAGATTCGACCAAGCTGACTAAAGAAGGAATGGTGGAACTACGCGACAGCGTCAACGCCTTCATTTCGGAGATACGGCAAATCGATCCTTCGGCCTGGGGAAGGCTGACCCGAGGAGACTTTGTTGAATGTGTGGTGCCAAGGCCCGAGAAAGCTCTGCGCATCGCCTTGTTGCTCAAGACGCGCTTAAAGGCCCTTGACCTGCCTATTATAAAAGATGAAAATTCCCAGCTCTCTGTCTATGGGGCAAGAATAGCCATAGGCATAGGCACAATGCGCACCATCGATCGTCAGAACGATGTGATGGACGGAGAAGCCATCTACCTTTCCGGGAGACAGATTGACCTTAAGACGCCCACGACAAGGGGAACATTAGTATTATGCGCCAAGGATGAGGCAAGATTCATTGACCTTAATGCAATTTGCGTTTTAATCGATGCTTTAGTCAACAAGATCACCAGCCGGCAGGCCAATGTAGTTTACTACAAACTGCTCGGAATGAAAGTAGATAGTATCGCAGCCTTATTAGGCATCACGCAAAGTGCTGTCAGCCAGCACGCCATACAAGCCTCTTGGTATGCCATAGAGTACGCCGTGAGGACTTTTGAAACAGAAATTACGAAGCTTTGCAAATGAATCTGATTATTTTGTTCGAGTTAGTGTTGGCCCATGTTGTTGGAGACTTCTATTGCCAAACCGACAAATCATGCCAAGAAAAACTACAACGCAAGTTTAAAAGCAAGTCACTCTACTTTCACAGCCTGGTTATCGCATTGTTATCATGGGATATGGTGGGGGGTGGCCTCGGTTTCTTTCCTTATTTCATACTTTTGTGGGGCAGTCACATTCTCATCGACTGGGGAAAGACCATCGTAGAACCATCACAAAAGAAACGAACGCCTATCTTCATTGCCGACCAGGTTCTCCACCTCTGTGTTATGGTTGTGATTGCGGTTCAATTCTCCAGTGAATGGTCCAACAAGTTTTACGAGCTTTTCAACGTCGGCCATTTGCATTTATTCCCAATATTGCTGACGATTCTTCTTCTGTCGAAGCCTACCAACATCCTCATTAAACTCATTCTGTCCGACTACCACATCATGGACAGCAACACTCGTTCCTGCTCACAGACAAGGGAAGCCGGCGCACTCATTGGCTCATTGGAACGTCTGCTCACACTATGTTTTGTCCTTTTAGGCGAGTTTGAAGCCATAGGATTCATTATCGCCGCCAAATCCATACTCCGTTTCAAAGACAACGAAAGGCCTAAAACCGAATATGTATTGGCTGGAACGCTGCTCAGCTTTGGCATTGCCATCCTAATGGGTATACTACTGAAATATAAGTACTGTTACTTATATTAGCCGGATATAAGCAAAAGCACTTATTTCGATAACCGATTAGTAACAGCCCAACTGTGCCCAAAGTATGGACTGAAAGTGAGAATTATGATTTGAGAAGAAAAAGTATAGAATATTTTTTCTAATTTTGCAGCATGGACAAGAAAGATCTAAGAATTGTTTTCATGGGTACGCCCGAGTTTGCTGTAGGTTCCTTGCGGCGGCTTGTGGAGGGAGGCTACAATGTTGTCGGAGTGGTGACCCAGCCCGACCGGCCAGTAGGCAGACATCAAAACACACTCCAGCCCTCGGAGGTGAAGGAATATGCAGTGGCCAACAACATACCTGTGTTGCAGCCCGTCAAGATGAAAGATGCGACATTCCTGGAACAGCTACGCCAGTGGCGGGCCGATTTGCAGGTAGTGGTAGCTTTCAGGATGTTGCCCGAGGCGGTGTGGGCCATGCCGCGATGGGGTACTTTCAACGTACATGCCGCCTTGTTGCCACAATACCGCGGGGCTGCCCCCATCAATTGGGCTGTCATCAATGGTGAGACCGAGACAGGTGTAACTACATTCTTCCTCGACAAGGACATCGACACGGGGCGTATCATCGCGCAAAAGCATTTCCCCATACCCGATGATGCCAACGTGGAATATGTCTACGACGGACTGATGAAGTTAGGCGCCGACATTTGCATAGAGACCGTGGACAAGATACTGACTTTCGACGGCCACATTGAGAGCATCGACCAAAGTGAGATCGCCGATCAGACAGGAACCGAACTCAAACCGGCTCCAAAGATTTTCAAGGAGACGTGCCGGATCAACTGGGACCAACCGGCAAAGAAGGTTTACGACTTTGTTCGTGGCCTCACTCCTTATCCCTGCGCATGGACAAAACTCAGCGACGGCAATACCTTGAAAATCATAGAGTCGCAAAAGACCGGGCAAGCCGCAGATGGCTGTCGGCCTGGTGAAATCCGTGAACAAAAAGGTAGGCTCTTCATCGCCTGCGCCGACCAATGGCTGGAAATTGGCCAGCTGCAGCTCAGTGGAAAAAAGCGCATGGACGCACGTTCGTTTCTCAACGGCAACCATGAAATAGACCGTCTCATGGCACAATAGAGTCAACAAAGGTCTCCAGAACAGACATGAGACATCAAAATAATAACGGGATTTGGAATCCAAGAGGTTTCCAAATCCCGTTTTTATTTAGTTTCCCATTTGGAAGTCATAAAGCCTATACCCCTTGAGGTACAGACCATACTTCTCAACCGGATTACCTCCAACAAGTTACCGACAGGAAATAGCTGTCTGAAAGAATCAAAGACTTACTTGTTGATTTCCCAACCCACTGCAGAAGCACCGAGTACAGCAGCACTTGATCCGTCGAGACTGCTCACGAGGAACTTGGGCTTGTCGCGGAAGATGGGCAGTGCATGCTTACGATAGCTGCGCTCCAGGGGTTTCATCAGCAGGTCGCCAGCCTTGGTCAGGCCACCGAAGAACACGAAAGCCTCGGGAGAGGAGAATGTCACAAAGTCAGCGCATGCCTCACCTAACATCTCACCAGTGAACTCATAGACGCGCTTGGCCAGCTTGTCACCCTTGGCGGCGGCCAGGCTCACATCGAGAGAAGTGATGTCCTCGGGCTTCATGTCGCGCAGCAATGAAGGCTCAGCCGATTCCTTCAGAAACTCGCGTGCCGTACGCGCCACACCTGTAGCCGAGCAATAAGCCTCCAGACAGCCAGTGCGGCCACAGCCGCAGGCACGGCCATTCTCACGCACCATGATCACATGGCCCAGCTCACCGGCAAAACCGTCGCTGCCATAGACCATCTGCCCATTGATCACAATGCCAGATCCAACTCCTGTGCCGAGCGTGAGCATGATGAAGTTTTTCATGCCACGAGCTACGCCATAGGTCATTTCGCCGATAGCGGCGGCATTGGCGTCGTTGGTCAGTGCCACAGGAATGCCCAAAGCCTTGGAGAACATTTCAGCCAAAGGCACAACGCCACTGTGTCCCCACGACAAGTTAGGCGCAAACTCTATGCAGCCTGTATAGTAGTTGCCATTAGGCGCACCGATACCCATTGCCTTGATATTCTGAATGCCACCCGTCTGATCGATAATCACCTGCACGGCGTCGACACAAGCCTTCACATAGTCTTCGACCTTCTCATAGGTCTGAGTCTTAACTGCCGTCGAAGCCTTAATATCGCCGCGGCTGTCAACAATACCAAACACTGAGTTGGTTCCACCCAAATCCAAGCCAATCACATATGGCTTCATTTCGTTATTTGCTTCCATTTCGTTAAATATGTTATAGTTTTCAGATTTAGTCAAGTGTAAACTATTATACGCAAAATTAAAAAAAAGATTTGTAACTGCCAACTCTTTCGATTGTTTTTTATCCAGGCGTTATTGGATTTCAACATTTTCTATCGATTATCAATGAATATCAATTAAATTTAGTAACTTTGCGGTCGAATATGACATCTCTTTTTCAAATCGATTTGTTTGCCATGATTCTCAAGGGAATCCTCATTGGCATCATCGCTTCGGCGCCAATGGGTCCCGTGGGCATTCTTTGCATACAACGCACACTGAACAAGGGGCGCTGGTATGGATTCATAACGGGGGTGGGCGCTGCCGTCAGCGATATCATCTACGCTATGTTCACGGGGTTTGGCATGTCATTTGTCGTCGACTTTATCAACAATCCGGAATACAAATTCTATCTTCAGATAGCAGGCTCGCTCTTGCTGTTGCTTTTCGGCATCTACACATTCATGACGAAACCCAAGAATCAGATCCACAAGAGCGCCAATCAGAAAGGAACTCTTTGGCACAACGGCATCACGGCATTCCTCGTGACGTTCAGCAACCCGCTCATCATCTTTCTTTTCATGTCGACGTTCGCCCTCTTTGCGTTCGTTATTCCTCATCATCCATTGGAGATGATTCTCGGATTTGCCAGCATTTTGTTTGGGGCACTGCTATGGTGGTACGGACTGACTTGGCTTGTAGACAAAATCCGCAACAAGTTTGATGATACGGGAATACTCATCATCAACCGCATCATTGGCACGTTAGTGGTCATTTTCTCACTGGTGTGCATCATCGGGACAGCTTTCAACCTCTACCACTTGCCATCATTCTGAACCCGTTTTGTTCATTCTTGTGATTCCATAAGACATCCGTTATGTATATAGCAAAAGAAATCAGAAAAAAGTCCATCGCTGAATATCTGCTCTACATGTGGCAGATCGAAGACTTGATCAGAGCCTACGGCTGTCATCTGCCGCTCATCGAGAGAGAGTATATCAGTAAGTTTGCCGACTATACCGACGAACAGAAGGAAGAAGAGGCCGACTGGTTTGGCAATCTCATTCGCATGATGAACGAGGAAGGATGCCGGGAGCAGGGACACCTTCAGATCAACAAGGTCATCCTTGAAGACATGGCCGACCTGCATCAGCGGCTGTTGCAGTCGGACAAGTTCCCCTATTACAACGCTCAATACTACAAAGTGTTGCCATTCATCGTGGAGCTCAGAAGCCGCAACAAGCGAGCCGATGAAACCTTGGGTGACGAAGGCGAGATAGAAACTTGCATGAACGCACTCTACGGGAAAATGATGCTCGAGCTACAACACAAAGAGATCACGCCAGCCACACAGGCCGCCTTGAAGGAAATTACAACCTTCATTGGAATGCTAAGTGATTACTATGTGAAGGACCGCGACGAGGGTTTGAAGTTTGACGACGACATGCAACTCTGAGGTGGCTACCCCAACCGACTGGAAGTCAAGCCAACAGCAGGGCAGAACTTTCAATCATAGAGAAAAAGAAATAAAAAAGTAATAACATCGAGATATGAACATATTAGTAACTGGGGCCAATGGCCAGTTAGGCAACGAGATGCAGCTCGTCAGCCGCGATTCCAAGGACCATTACCTATTCACTGACGTTTGCGAGGGCTACCAACACCTCGACATAACCAATATGGAGGCCATCCGCAAGATGGTGGCCGAAAACAACATTAAGTGCATCGTCAACTGTGCTGCTTGGACCAATGTGGATAAGGCCGAGACGGCTGGCGAGATCGTTGAGACGCTCAACGCCAAGGCTCCAGAAAACCTTGCCAAGGCTATGAAGGAAGTAGACGGGCTGCTCGTACATATCTCCACCGACTATGTCTTTGGTGGCGATCCCTACAACACCCCATGCCGTGAGGACCAGAAAGGTACGCCCACCGGTGTTTACGGACTGACGAAACTTCATGGCGAAGAGAAGATTTTAGCCACAGGAGCCCACTATCTTATCTTCCGCACGGCTTGGCTCTACAGCGAGTTTGGCCATAACTTTCTCAAGACCATGCTCAGCCTGACAGCCACCAAGCCACAGTTGAAAGTGGTGTTCGACCAGTGCGGTACGCCCACATACGCCGGCGACCTGGCTCGCTGCATCTTCCATATATTGGAGAACCGCAAGTTTGAGGGCCATGAAGGCATATATCATTTCAGCAACGAAGGCGTCTGCAGCTGGTACGACTTCACGAAAGTTATCGCAGCATTCGCCGGCCATACCACTTGCGACATTCAGCCTTGCCACAGCGACGAGTTTCCCTCGCCTGTAAAGCGCCCGGCATACAGTGTTCTGGACAAGACCAAGGTGAAAGAAACCTTCGGCATTGCCATCCCCTACTGGATGGACGCTCTCAAGACTTGCATGGACAACATGAAATCCCTGAAACGATGAACGAGATAGAACGCAGACGCACCTTCGCCATCATCTCCCACCCTGATGCCGGTAAAACCACACTGACCGAGAAGTTCCTTCTCTTCGGTGGACAGATCCAGGTGGCTGGAGCAGTGAAGAACAACAAAATCCGGAAGACGGCCACATCCGACTGGATGGACATTGAGAAACAGCGCGGTATCTCTGTTTCTACCTCCGTCATGGAATTTGACTACAATGGCTATAAGGTCAACATCCTCGACACCCCTGGCCACCAGGATTTCGCCGAAGACACTTATCGCACGCTGACAGCCGTTGATTCGGCCATCATAGTCGTCGATTCGGCCAAAGGTGTCGAGACACAGACCCGCAAGCTAATGGAAGTTTGCCGCATGCGCAATACCCCCGTGATCATCTTCATCAACAAGATGGACCGTGAGGGACGTGACCCCTTCGACCTGCTCGACGAGTTGGAAGAGGAGCTTAACATCCATGTACGGCCGCTGTCCTGGCCCATTGGACAAGGAGCGCGGTTCAAAGGAGTATACAACATCTATGAACAGCAGCTCAATCTCTTCACTCCCAACAAGCAGCGCGTCACCGAAAAGGTAGCTGTAGACATCGATTCGGCAGAACTCGATGCCCACGTCGGCGAGCGCGAAGCCGACCAATTGCGAAGCGACTTGGAGCTCATCGACGGTGTCTATCCGGAATTCGACGTCGACCAATACCGCAGTGCTGAGGTCGCCCCGGTGTTTTTCGGTTCGGCACTCAATAACTTCGGTGTGCAGGAACTGCTCAACTGCTTTGTCGAGATTGCGCCCAGTCCGCGGCCCACAAAAGCTGAGGAGCGGTTGGTTCTGCCCACGGAGCCCAAGTTCACTGGCTTCATCTTCAAGATAACGGCCAACATCGACCCCAACCACCGTTCTTGTATCGCATTCTGCAAGGTGTGCTCCGGCAAGTTTGTCCGCAACCAGCCCTACCTGCACGTTCGGTTGGGAAAGACAGTACGCTTCTCCTCCCCCACTCAATTTATGGCCCAGCGCAAGTCCACCGTCGACGAGGCCTATCCCGGTGACATTGTTGGTCTGCCCGACAATGGTATTTTCAAGATCGGCGACACACTGACCGAGGGCGAGCAGATTCATTTCCGGGGGCTGCCCAGTTTCTCTCCCGAGATGTTCAAGTATATCGAGAACGATGACCCAATGAAATCCAAACAGCTTTCAAAGGGCATCGAACAGCTGATGGACGAGGGCGTTGCCCAGCTTTTCATCAACCAGTTCAACAACCGCCGCATCATCGGCACCGTAGGCCAGTTGCAGTTTGAGGTCATCCAGTATCGCCTTGAGCATGAATACAACGCCAAGTGTCGGTGGGAGCCTGTCCACCTCTACAAGGCATGTTGGATAGAGAGCGACGACGAAGCTGAGCTCGACAACTTCAAGAAGCGTAAATATCAGTATATGGCCAAAGACCGTGACGGGCGCGACGTTTTCCTCGCCGACAGCAGCTACGTACTGAGCATGGCACAACAGGACTTCAAACACATCAAATTCCACTTCACTTCAGAATTCTGAGCGAATAGTTCAAATAGCTAAGACATCGGCACGGTAAGTTCAACATCCTACCGTGCCGATGTTTTTTCCACCAGCCCATATCTCAACCCATCAGACTCTCTCCCTTTATGCCCGTCTACAAAGTTATCCCGCCACTCTTTGCGGATGTTATTAATCCTTGGTAAACATTCCTGAACACCAGGCGAAATGTCCGGTCAGGACACAATCTTGCTTCCAGTCCTAACATAGAGCATTCAATGACACGTCCGGCAACGAATGCAGACAGCTGCAAAATGGCCTTCTCATCCCGGACGCCAAAAGCCTCCCCACGGGATTCCAGAAGCCTCCCCGCGGGGCGCCATAAGCAAGCCCGCGGGGTGCCGTATGGAAGCCGGGATGAATAAACAATGGTTCAGACTTAAATCAACAAAGTCGTTGCCTTCAGCGACACAGGTACCAATGCAGACAGAATGCAGCAAACGTAAATACACAACAAACAGATGCGTCTCCATTCTTAAAACTGGATAAAGTATGGCTTACACGGGAAAAGATATGACGCAACCAAAAGACTATGACATAACGGCACAATACAAATGGGCATCAAAAAAGCTGAATCCCACAATATGGAATCCAGCCTGCATGGTTTCGCCCAACAAGTGCCGAGGGGCAACAACAGCCTATTTTGTTTATTCAATGGGTTGGCAGCACCACCTCGAAACGTTCAGCATCACCGAGATACCAGGAATCTCTTTGAGCAGGTAATATTTCTTGCTGGCTCTGACAAGTCGCCCTTTAAGACCTTTCAAGGGCCCATGAGTGACCATCACCGGTTGCCCTTTCTTCAATTTAGCTTCTTCTGTGGAGATAATTTTCCTGCCTACGAGTTCCGGATTGCACATCACCTGAAAATCATACATCTGACATGCCGGAATCTTGGCCAACTCATTACTGTCTTTTGATTTGCGCAGCAAACGCACAGGAAACTTTATGTCGGACATCTCCTTCCTCAACAAATCGTCAGGCATCTTTGCCTTCAGAAACAGCAGATTCCTCACGACAGGACGTAGCACCCGCACCCGTTGACCAGGTTTCTTTTCCGTCACCACCCATTCCAAGGGAACGAAAGTTTCAAAATTCCTGTTCTTCAGTTCTTCGGCTATCTGCCTCTGATTCATACAGAACAGCTGTAGTGCTACCCATGGCTGTTGGTCGTCAGGATTGGACAAGTCCAAGATATGTTGCTCAGCTATCAACAATAATTCATCTTTGGTTTCGGAACTGGTTCCCATATTCCAAGCATATTAAAGTACAAGTTACAAAATTAAGGAATTTAACCGAATATTCAAATTTTTCAGCCAGATATTTTCGTGTGAGAACCTTATAAGCCTCCCATGCTGTTGATTCCGGGATGATGAGACGGGCAGTTACTCATAGCAGAGAAGAAGAAAACTAAATAGTGTTCACTGAATAAATGTAACGTTCTGATAATCAGAAAATAATATCGTTTTTGCTTGGCTATTTAACATTTTATTTGTATCTTTGTAGTGTTAAAGAAACTAGAAGATGAAGTATACGT